>Ga0222712_10000599_pt1 | contig 46800 bp, 31 predicted proteins | sample C33_657DmetaG_FD_165043 | JGI IMG/M metagenome (GOLD analysis project Ga0222712, IMG submission 165043) | Estuarine water microbial communities from San Francisco Bay, California, United States - C33_657D | ecosystem: Environmental > Aquatic > Marine > Unclassified | place: USA: California... | reverse complement strand
TTTTAATCCATACTCAAACCTCAAACCTCAACCTCATCCTCATCCACAATCATCATAACCCAAAAAAACATAAAAGCCACCAAATATGGTGGCTTGGATGCTAATTATTAAGTATGGTATTATTTATAAAGTATTACATAATCCCATGCAGCTAATTTTAAACCTAAGCTTGAAGATGTCTTTTTATTTGTTTTGAAATTTGTAAAGTCAACAAAATTAATAGGGTAATTGGTACTTATGGTTTCATTTGATAAATTAGTAATGACGATTAATTTATGTGTTCCATAATTTCTTTCGAAACCTAATAGATTTTTATTTTCTAAGCTATAAAATTGAAAGTTTGCATTATTATTAAATACGGCATTTGTTCTCAATTGCAACATTTTCTTGTAAAAAGGTGCACGCTGTAAGTTGTTTATTGTAATAGTATCTTTTTCAAAAAATGATATAGCCTCAGTTGTTGGTTCTTCTTGTCCATTATAAATTAATGGAATGGTATTAGGTAATGTGAAGCTAAGCATAGAAAATACCTCATGTGTATTGCCAGGCATAGTACCAAAATCTGCTTTATTCCAGCTGTTTTCATCATGGTTAGAGGTGAAGTACATTTGTAATTTTCTACCAAATAACTTATTTGAATTTTCAATATTGTTTTTTAAATCAGCAGCATTTTTTTTACCTAATACAACATCTTTCATCATGCTAAAAGATGACCACATATAACAAGCATCAAATCCAGCATTATAAATAGCAGTGTCTTCAGCTTCTGCTAAAAAGAATAACGGTTTTTTTGACGCATTGCGCAAACTACTTATAGCCGCTTTCCAAAAGCTAGCTGGCACTTCTGCAGCTACGTCACAACGGTAACCATCGATATTAGTCTCTTTAACCCAATACTGAAGAGAAGATTTCATGGAATCTCTTAAGGCATAATTGTTATAGTTTAATTTTCTTACATCTGTCCAGTCAAAAGGTGCTATAGGTTGGTGTGTAATACTATCTAAAACATAAAATTCTGGATGTGTTTGTAGCCAATTATGATCTGCACCAGTATGATTGGCAACCCAATCTATGATTACATAAAATCCTTTGGCATGTGCTTTATCAACAAGGTGTTTCCAGTCTTCTAAAGTGCCAAACTGAGGATTTACTTTTTTGTAGTCTTGTATAGCATAATAGCTACCTAAACTACCTTTTCTATCTTTAACAGAAATAGGGTATATAGGCATAAACCATAAGGTTTTTACGCCCATATCATGTAGGCGGTCTAAATGCTTTTCAAATGCCTTAAACGTACCTTCAGGTGTTATTTGTCTAATGTTAACTTCGTAAATATTATTTTGATTAGCAATAGTAACTTGCTGTGCATTTGCAAATTGATAAAGCAGTATTGCTGTAATTATTAGTCCTAATTTTTTCATGCTGTTTTTTATTTTATAGAGTTGGTTAGTTGTTTTTCTAGTATACTAATTTCTTGAGCAGTTAAATTTCGCCATGTACCTGTCTTTAAATTGTCTAAATGTAAGTGCATAATACGAACGCGTTTCAACGATTTAACGGTATATCCATAAATGGCACACATTCTTCGTATTTGTCTATTGAGACCTTGAGTTAATATAATCCTGAATCGTTTGGGCCCTTCTTGTTTTATTGTGCAAGGTTTAGTGGTAGTACCCAACATTTTAACTCCTTTACTCATGCCCATGATGGCTTCTTGTGTAAGCGGATTATCAACGGTTACAATGTATTCTTTCTCGTGATTATTTCCGTCGCGTAAAATTTTGTTTACAATATCTCCATCGTTGGTTAGTAAAATCAGACCTTCTGAATCTTTATCTAAGCGGCCAATTGGAAAAATTCGTTTAGGATGATTTATAAAAGTAATAATATTGGTTTTGTCTTTTAGGTCGGTAGTAGAAGTAATACCTGTTGGTTTATTAAATGCAATATAAATTGGTTTTGTCTTTTTAAATAAGGGCTCACCATCTACTTCAACAACATCTCCAATATTTACTCTAGCACTTAATAAGCACAATTCATCATTTATTGTTACGCGTGCTTGTTCTATCAACTTCTCTGCTTCACGTCTCGAACAGAAACCCGTATTACTTATGTATTTATTGATTTGAATGCCTTTAGTTTCGTTCGATTCTTTTCTTTTCTTCATTAATGTAAAAATAAAAAAAAACGGTTACATTGCTGTAACCGTTTTTTTTGATGTTAATCTATTTTTATCTAACTAACATGAAGTCGCCAGATTTTTCTTTTATAGTTCCATCACTACATGTATATTTTACATAATAGAAATATGTTCCAGGATCTTGGGCTTTACCATTAAATGATCCATCCCATCCAATATACATACTAACGGTTTGGAATACGGTTTGTCCCCAACGATTTACAACTCTAAATTGATGGATATCTTGATTAGGTTGAGATACGATTCTAAAGATATCATTTTTACCATCATTATTTGGAGAGAATGCATTAGGTATGAATATATCGCAACATGATTTAGCATTTACATAAACACTATCCTTGTTAATACATCCCCAGTTGTCTTTTGTAGTTAAGTGAATATAACCAGAGAAGGTAACATTCGCAGAAACGACTGAATTAGTATTTCCATTATAGAAGAAACCTGCAGGTGTCCATGCGTAAGTCAAGTTTGGAGCTTCGTCAGCAACTAAAGATATTGTATCGTTAGCACAGATATCTACACCAGTAGCTCCTTGTATATTCGCAATTGGTAAATCATGAACCGTAACCAACATAGTGTCTGGTTTTGTTACGCAATTATCAAGTACTCCGGTTAATTGAACTACTTTAATTCCGGGGCTAGTCCAAACAACACCCATAGGTCCAGCTTGATAATTGCCATAAATTACATTAGCTCCATCAAAATCCCAGTTATATAAATCAATTCTAGCATGAGTAGTATTATTTAAATTAATTTGTACTAAGTCATTTAAACAAACATCAGCTTTTGCTATGATATCTAACACAGGTACTTCTTTTACAATGATGATATGGGATTCCATAATACTAGAACATCCATTATCATTTATCGTTAAAAATACGCGTCTATTTGAATCGGTAACATTAAACTGAACTACAACTGGACCTTGACCTGAACCACTAATAAGTTGGTCGCCAGGCATTACAGACCAAGTGTAAGTAGCAGAAGTTCCAGCATTACCAAAGTAACTCATGGTTAATTGATCTCCAGGGCAAATTACTTTTGTTGTGGTGTCTAATGGACTTATAGCAATAAATCCGTTTGGTCTATCAATTATATTAACGACTACTTGCTCCCTGTCGCTTTCACAACCATTAACCGTTTGAGTTACATAATAGGTATAAGTTGCTGGAGCACTAGTATTAGGTGTTGGTACTAAAATAGATGGTATTCCACCTGTGGCACTTACATACCACTTAAGATTTTGACCTGTTGCCGCAATAGGAGCTGCTACTTCATCTCTACAATATCTAATTGGTGTAGTTACTAATGGAGGTGCAGGTTTAGCATTTACCGTTACGGTCACTGCAAGTGGTGCGCTTGGGCAACCATTAGTACCAGATTGTGTAACCCAATATGTTTTAACACCTGGTATAAAAGTATTGATAGTAGGAGCTGTACTAGATCCTACACCACCTAAAAGAGGATTAATAGTATACCAAAGTATATTATTGCCAGTAGCCGTTAAAGCTTGAGGCACTTCAAATTGACAATATTTAATATTTGTATTGGCAATATTAGGTTGATTAGGTTGAGGCAATACATTTACAATCAGGGCTTGTCTATTACTTTCACAACCATTGATGGTTTGTGTTACATAGTAAGTAGTAGTACCTATAATATTTGGATTAATTAATGGAGCATTTGGGTTTCCAAAACCTCCTACGGGACTCGTGTACCATCTCAAGCCAACACCCACAGCTGTTAATGTTTGTGGATTTGATCCTTGGCAAATATTCAAATTACTTACCGTTGGATTAGGTGGAGTAGGTAATACTACAACGTTTGTAGTTGCAGGAGCTGAATAACAACCTTGTAATATAGCATTGACCGTATAGGTTCCAGATCCATAAACAGATGCATTAGCAACTGATGGATTTTGTGTAGTAGATGCATAGCTTGTTGGACCTGACCATACATAAGTAGTACCTGGTACATTGCTAGCAAATAATTGTAATGTACCATTTGCACATACTGGCGTGTTTGAAGATGCTACTGGTGCATTCGGTGTTTGTTTAACTGTTACAGTTAATGATGTAGATGTAGCAGATTGGCATCCATTCAAATAAGAGAAGGCAGTATATGTGCCTTGATTTGCAAATGTTACATTATTGATAATAGGGGAACTACTATTTGATGTAAAACCATTAGGACCTGTCCATGTATAAGTAGTACCAGGCTGATTATTGGTTGAATTAAGATTTAAAATTGCACCTGTACAAACAGGAGAATTAGAACCAATAAATGGTGCAGGAGGTAATGCATTTACTACAATATTAACAGTTGAAATTGCAGACACACAATTATTTTTAGTCACAGTTACTGAGTAAGTTCCTGCATTTGCAAATTGAGCATTTGAAATTAAATTATTCAAGTTGGTAGATGAAAATCCGTTTGGTCCCGTCCAATTAATCTGATAAGGAGCATTAGCTGTTACAGAGCAATTGATGTTTAATGGTTGATTGAAACAAACCGGATTGTTAGCCGCAATTATTGGAGCTGCAGGTGGATTTGGATCTAACAAGGTAACATCGTTAGGGAATGTAAACGGACAACTAACGCCTGTAAATGCTCTAGTTACCGTTATTGTAGAATAAACACCATTACCTAAGTTTGTTATTGTATATTGACCAGATCCATTAGTTGTAATACTAGATGGCGCTATTGGTGTACCTGTTTTAGTGTAAGATAAGGTATATGTAGTATTTGGTAATAAGCCATATAAAGTCATTGAACCTGTTAGGGTAGCGCAAACAGTCGGATCTATTTTGGTTATAGAATCAATTTTTGGAGTTTGATTAACAACTAGATTTACCGTAGCACTATCCTTACATCCATTATTATCAATTATTACTTTATAAGTTCCATTATTGGCCATTGTTAAATTAGGAACATTTGCATTTTTAGTAGTTGCCGAAAAAGGTCCAGGTCCGCTCCAAGTGTATACAGCGTTTGTTACAGAATCATGCGTTAGTAATCCTGTAAATGTATTTCCTGTACATAGTGGAGAGTTTCCAACAATAACAGGATTTGTAGGATAAGTGTTTACTGTAATAACTGTTGGCGGTGTAGAAGCTACTGAAAAACATCCAAACTGGTTTGTTTGTGTGGTATATGAAGTTGTCACAGTAGGTGATGCAAATACAGTAGATAAGGTATCTGAGGCAGTTAAAGGAATAGTTAAAGCAGCATTTTTATATAAGCCTGTTAATGGTGTCCACACAGGTCTATATTGAGATGAAATTCTAACATTATCAATAACCCATCCATAATAATTGATACCATTATTATCAGCACTAACTCTAAAACGAACTTTAAATTGAGTAGAAGAGCTATAAGCGTCTAATTTAATAGTTTCATTTTTCCAAAGCATATTGGTTGGAGCAATAGTTGAGTTACTCGAATTAGCAATCCAATCAGGGTAACTACTAACATCAAAACTAGTAGTGTTATTTTTCAATACACCAGAACCTACATACGCTGACGTAGGAAAATTACTCCATGTAGTACCATTGTCTGTAGAATATTCAACCCAACCGTAATCTGCATTTTGTTCTGTGATACAGATATGAGAGAATGTTAAGGTAGGATTGCTAGTGCCGTTTAGATTTACAGCGTTGGTATTGGTAAACCATAGGTTAGCATTATTGAATGGTTGCATCCAAGTAGAAAAAGCATTTGTGAATGCATATGTGGATGTTCTCCACCAAGCAAAAGTACCCGCTGTTCCAAATCCACTAACAGATCCAAACGGACTTGTTTCAAAATCTTCATACAATAAGGTAATTGGATTTGATGGATATATTAAACTAATTGGCGTACCAGAACCGATACAAATTGAAGCGGCAGTTGGTGTTGTCGTACCAGCTGGAGGTGGAGTATTAACTACTTGAATTGTTAATGAATCTAAACGATTACAACCTGCAAATGGACCAGTACCAATGGTTGTTCCTAAAACAAAATACTTAGTAGTTGATGTAGGGCTTACTGTAACTGGACTTCCCGTTAATCCACCCGGGTTCCATGTATAAGCATAGTTAGGGTTTGTGCTAGATGTTGCACTTAATGTAACGCTTCCTCCGTTACAAACACCAACTTGAGAAGAACTTGCTGTAAATGCAGGTGGAGGAGTTACTGTTGCTGTAACAGCTACTTTAGGACTGCTACAACCATTAGTACCAACTTCTGACACATAAAAGGTAGTAGTAGAATTTATTGGTGATAAGTAGGTAGTTGAACCATTTAATTGCGTAGCAGTTTGAATTAATAAATTATCAATCAAGGTTTGCATGGATATACCACCAGTTCTACCTGCAATAATATGTTTCCATGTTGCCTTGTTAGCTGAAACATAAGCGGCAGGTAATTGTACATTATTAAATATGATTGTATTGTTGAGTGTTAAGGTCAATAATCCATTTTGATCTATGTCTATAGTTACATGATTATTTGCAGTTCCAACCCAAGTATTATTTGCTGAATAACCTAATACACCAGCGCTCACATTAGTTATAGACGCCATTGTATTATTGTACATCAAGTAAATCCCTTGTCCGTCTGGCATAACACCGTAGGAGTCAAAACCTATTTTAAGTTTAGTTCCAGAACCTTTTTCTTGACCTGGAATGGTAATAGTAGCATCGGCATCATCACCAAAGCTGTAACTAAAACCATCTGCCATATTACCTGGTGTACCAGAAGTTGAAAAGTCAAAGTCTACTTTATATCTACCAGCATTAACGCCAGCGGCAACTGTGATACCTCCTTGCTGAGATAATAAGTTTGGAGTTATACGCAATTGTCCTGGAACTGCAACTAAGCTAGCAACCCCGCTTAATGTGGCTCCAGCACCAATAACAGTTGATGAAAAGTCATTGGTGTAGAAAGTACTTAGTGGAGATAATGGACCTCCTGTTTGCATAAGGGTGCCTCCTGTATTAGCACTAAACCAATTATATAAACCTGTTCCATTAGTACCTGCAGTAGAAGCTACCGCTGCAGTTGGGATGCCATAACCGCATTGTGTACTGTTAGTAGCTGTTGGGGCACTTGGAATTGGCAATACGTTATTTGTTGTAGATGCTGTAGCTACACAACCACTAGGATCTGTTACTGTTACATTGTAAGTAGCTGTGGTATTAGCTTGAATTTTTAGAGGATTAGCAGTTCCAATTGGAGTAGTAGGTGCTGCATTGTTAAACCAAGTAATCACACTTCCAGTCGTTGTAGATCCAATTAGGTTAACTAAATAATCTTCTGTTTCACCCCATGTATAGGTACCCGTAGATGCTGGTGCTGCATTGGTTTCTATAGCTACGACACGCATTAATGTTAAACCTGGTGAAATAGCTGTAGGTACCGTAAATGAACCAGAAACATTTCCACCACCAAGTGGGTAAGTAGTAGTTGTAGTAGATCCAGCTACTTTTTCTCCTGGATCAGTGAACACACCATTTCTATTGTAATCTATGTAAATGGAATAGCCCATACTGTATGCAAATCCACTGCAATAACCTAGAGTTAAAGACCATGGAATAACATTACCTGAAGATAGGTTAGGGATAGGAACTGTTTGTACTGTTGTATAATTAGAATATAATGCTGTAGATGATCCAGGTAAGCCATTACCTGCTGGACCACCCGTAGTACTACAGGTAGACGAATTGTTTAGCAAACTGCCACTTGCACCCAAAGAAACATTTAATATTTCATCATCAGCAGGGCTAGTTGCTGAAGAAGTACCATACCCGGTAGGAAGGGTTTGCGGCCCACCTATTAGGGCAGTCAATGTAATAGAATCGCCAGCACAAACAGGGTCTGGACTATCCGTTGCAGAAAAAGCAGGAGTGCCACTAATACTATACGAGTTAAAATTAGTAACTGGTGCTGCACCTGCAGGTAATGCAACTGTTGTGCCACAGAAGGTACTTGGAAAACTTGCGCTAGAGCCTAAATTTGGAGTGCTTGAATTGTCTTGAGCAACAACAAAATAATTAATAACATCTCCAGCTGTAATTGCACTATTTAATAAACTATTATTTACGGTAAAAGTAAATGGTGAAGTTGAGTTTGTCGGTTCAACATATTTCCATCCATTGGTACCAGTTGTATTGGCTAAAAAGGCATTTGCATCCGTAGATTTTTTATAATATAACCTAGGTAATGTTCCACTTGTTGTATTAACTCCACTTGCATCAATAATTGTTGCAGATAAAGTGGCATCTGAAGTAGTACAATTTAAATTTGCAATTGGAGTAAAGGATATGCTTGGTCCAGATTTATCATTTGGTATTCCAGAAAATTCTTCTGCTCCTGCATCTGCTGGATTTCCTCTTAATGTATTGGTAATGTCTGTTGTAACATTGGTTACTCCCGTACCATCTGCTAATCCTTCAGCATAAGATAATCCACTTGGTGCATAAAAACCTGCTACCAATCCTAAATTGTTCTCGGTAAAAGATTTTTGCATTTTAGGACTCATGAATGTTTTAAATAAACTTCCACAAGGATTATTAAAATTAGGATCATTGGTTAGACTGTAGGTGTTTGATAAAAACGTTGTTGTTGGTAAGCCTTCCCCATAAAAAAAACGATTTGCACCTGGAGGAGTGTATAATACATTGGCATTGCTTGTAGATAATAAATTATTTGGACCTGATGAAGCTCTTAATGCAGTAACAATACCAGTACCTTTTGGATTGATATCAACATTGATTATGTTATTTCTCAAATCCATACCCGTGATTGTATTGACATAATACATTCCAGTAGCTCCAAAATTAGTTCCAGAAGAGGTCGTATTAGCTAAGTAAATTGTGTTATGAAATACTTTGTATGAAGTCCCACCTGCAAAATACATACCATATAAAGGTGTTACACTATTACCATTAGTGAGCGCTTTTAGGTTACTGATTTGATTGTTGAAAATTTCTGTATTGGTTGAGTTTGAAAAATAAAAACCATAAATGCTTACCCCTGAATTTATAGTATTGTAAGTTGTAATGTTATCAAAATTGTTATTGAATACTCTAATTTTTGTCCCACCTAATTGATATAAGCCAATAACTTGGCTAGTGGCAGAATTCTGGACGAAGTTTTTCAAAGTATTGTTTCTTATGTCAAGTATATTGGTACCTGTGCTAGAAGAATAATAACAATATGCAGTTCCGCCAACAGTATCATTCATCATGGTATTATAACCAAATATTGATTGATTATGGTAATAGTTATAAAAAGCATAAATCAATCCATTTGTTCTTATGTCAGAAATAGAATTATTTACAATAAATTTATTAGCATAAGGTGCAGTTGAAAAACCAAAATCATAAACACCATAAAAAGACCCTGTTGAGTTGATTGATTTATATCCATCCAAAATATTCCCACTTATACTATCCGTTGCAGTAGAACCTCCGGGATAATGGTAAATACCCCAAGTAGTTCCGGTTGCACCTGTTCTTTGATAGCCACCCACTAATGCATTGTTATTTATTTTTTCAGTAGCATTAGCATAATAAGCAGGGTTAATCAAGAACATATAATGTGTTCCTGTATTGTTAGAAACAAAGTTATTTATTGTATTTCTTGAATAAGAGCCATAATTTAAATTAGCTGTTCCTGCATTAATCCAATATAGAATTCCTGAAGAAGTGGGAGCTGTGTAATTAAAAGATAAACTATTATCGTCTATTACAAGTGAATTACTTACCAGTCCTGTATTTGTAATCAAATAGTTTGTGTTGCTTGACATGGATGAGGCTACATTGGTAAATACATTATTTTTAATTGTGACGTTTGCTTCGGTGCCATCATTCCAAATGCCATAAAATATTCCTGTAGAACTATGCGTACAATTGGTTAATGTGTTGTTTAAGATATTAATAGTACCACCCGTAATAGCACTAGTTCTGATGAGTTCCATAGTGCTTGTACTTGATGCATTTTTCAAAGTGATTATGTTATTGCCTATGGTACCACTTACGCTTGCTCCAGAATTATTTACATAAATACCGCGCAATACATTGGCATGGTTGATGCCTGAACCTGTATTGTTGATGATAGTGTTGTAAGCAATGTTGAAATTATATTGAGCGCCAATTTGTATACCGTTAGCGGGTTGAGTTGCAGGAGTAGCGCCACCAAAATTTAAAATTTGGTTACCCGTTGCAGCACTTGATCCACCAAAATCATTTCCTAAATCTGCATTGGTGAATGGAATTGGAGCATTGCCATAGCCTATAGCATAAATACCTGCATTTGCATTCTGTATAATATTTGCGTAGATTTTATTGTAAGAATTAGATCCACTAGGACTTGTTACAATTACAGGTGTATTAGCTGTTGAGATTTGTGAGTTAATGATTAAAATACCAGCACATCCTGCAAACATAACATTGCCTGCAATATTGTTATTATTTCTATTTAGTGTTATGGTAGAGTTTTTAATGGTATTGAACTGACAGCCATCTGTTGGAGATGCTTTAAATAAACCATATCCATATTCCATACATGTTGTAGGTGTAGTATTAGCACTATTTTCAGATAAGTTGATTCCATCAATTGTTACGTAATCAGCGCCGTTCAATGCAAAAATACCATCAATACCTGCAGTGCTAGTAGTCAATTGAATCCCGTTTGGCATTGCTGTAATAATTGGATTTGCGCCAACGCCACTTTTTTGTATCGTAATGGTATTAGTGGCTGTGCCACTCGTATTCAAAATAATTGTCCCTGTTGCTGTTTCTGTATGACCAGCATTTACATTGATAGTAACAGGGCCATTGATGCCTTGCGAATTTAGTGCATTTACAGCTGCACTAATACTTGGAAAGGAACCAGGAACAGTGTATGTTCCACTCATCTGAGCCTTAGCTGCAAATGATGCGGTTAATAATCCAAAAGCAATAACCAATTGTTTACAAGTAATTCTAATAACCATAATAAGTGTTATTTGTATGCTATTTTAAAAATTTATTTCGGTTTGTTGATTAGAGAAATAATATTGTTTTTCAATTTGTTAAAATTGAATTATGAACATAGTTCCCCAACGTCTAAAATTATATAATTTAATTTGAAAATACAATAGTTTTTGAATTAATTTATCCCCGATTTATTTATCTTTCCGGTGCTCTTAATATATTCAAATTCAGGATCTTTTAACACCGTTTTCGTATTTCTATTTTACTCTCTATCTATTTTCAAATAGACATTTTAAGTAAACATTTGGTTGGTTTCTGCTAAAAACAATAAAGCCAGCATTTTGCTGGCTTTATTGTATCTACGTATTAATATTTTATTTTTTCATATACATTACTTCTTTTACTAATTCCACCGTTCTTGGAACATCTGGTAAGTATAAATTTACTAGGGTAGGTGCATAGTGCATATTGGTGTCTGCAGAGCATATTCTACGAATTGGTGCATCTAAATAGTCAAATGCTTCTTTTTGAACACGGTAACTAATTTCAGAGGAAATACTAGCAAAAGGCCATTGTTCCTCAACGATCACTAGTCGATTTGTCTTTTTAACGGACTCTACGATGGTATGCCAGTCTAATGGGCGTATGGTTCTTAAATCAATAACTTCAGCACTAATTCCTTCTTTTGCTAATTCTTCAGCTGCTCCGAGGGCTACTTTCATCATTTTATTGTAAGAAACAATGGTTACATCAGTACCAGCTCTTTTAATGTCAGCTTTTCCTATTGGAATCAAATACTCTTCTTCTGGCACCTCTCCCATATCTCCATACATGACCTCACTTTCCATGAAAATAACAGGGTCAATATCTCTAATAGCTGATTTTAATAACCCCTTAGCGTCATATGGGTTAGAAACAGAAATTACTTTAATACCTGGAATATTAGCATACCAACTTTCAAATGCTTGAGAGTGTTGAGCTCCCAACTGGCCGGCACTTCCATTTGGTCCTCTAAATACCATTTGACATCCAAAATGACCGCCACTCATAGAGCGTGTTTTAGCAGCATGGTTTAAGATTTGGTCTAATGCCAAAACTGCAAAATTCCAAGTCATAAATTCAATAATAGGCTTGGTATTATTCATAGCAGCGCCAACACCTATTGCAGCAAAACCTAATTCTGTGATAGGAGTATCTAGCACTCGTCTAGGGCCAAATTCATCTAACATGCCTTGACTAACTTTATAGGCACCATTATATTGTGCAACTTCTTCTCCCATTAAAAAAACAGTCTCATCTCTTCTCATTTCTTCTTCCATGGCTTCTCGTAAGGCCTGACGAAATGCAATTGTACGCATGTGCTTATATTTATAGGTTTATTTTAATAAAAATTATAGACTGCCAAAGATAATAATACTTTGACAATTTTAAATATTCTGCATAAATAAGTTTCAATTTATTTAGCCTGAAGCAATTGAAAACTTTTAAATAATGCCTGATCCTCCTGTTCTTTGTTGGTATGCAGGGTGTAATTGCGTTCAAAATCAAATAACACCCATTGATTTTCTTGGTTTTTATCTAATAAAAAGGACCGGTGAGAAGCAGAGGGCATGGTAATATAAAAATTATAAACCTCTTTTGGTTGGTTTTGCAATTGAATAGAAACAACTATTAGACCCTCAAGTAATTCAGGCACAATTTGTAAGGTGTTGAAGTGTCTTTGATAACGGTTGCTATCAATAGTTAAATAAAACGCTTGATTGTTTCTGCTTTCGATATAAAGGAAAGCATTGCTTTGTCCTTTGGCGTTTAAACAAAACAAGAAAAAGTAGAGAGCAAAAAAATATTTCTTCATCTATACTAATTCTACTAAAATAGCTCCTTTTTCAACAGCAGATTTTTCGCTCACCTTGATAGATTTAACCATAGCTGCTGCAGAAGATTTAAGCACATTTTCCATTTTCATGGCTTCTAATATTAATACACCTTGCCCCTTTTCTATTTGCTGACCAGGCTCTACAAGTATTTTTAATACCATGCCAGGCATGGGTGCTTTAATGGGTTCAACTTTTTGCATAGCTTTCAAATCAAGACCCATGTTTTTCAATAATACATCAATTGGTTCTTCTATTTGAAGTACTTTTTTCTCGCCATTTATTTTTAAGGTAATTTCTTTTTGTTGTGTATCAATTTTATCTACGATAAAGGTATAGTTTTTTCCATGTGCTGCCACTTGGTAAAAATGATGGGAAATCTCACTAATATTTAGAGAATTATTATCGGAAATTTCTTTTTCATCTATTTCAAAAGTTTTACCTTGTATGCTTACTTTATACATGATCTTTATTTTCTGTAAAAGTATTTTTATATTTTCAAATAGACAAACAAATTTTAGTAATTATGACTTCTCGTTTTTTCAACGTATTACTTGTTTTAAGCACCATGTTATTAATACAATGCACAATTCCAAAAAATGCTACACAAGTAAGTTTAAATCCAGTTTCAGTTAAATCAAATAAAGCAAGTGAATTACCTAGATACACACCAGATCGAGTTTGGGATATTTTACATACACAGGTTGCGCTTCAGTTTAATTATAAAAATGCAAGTGCTGATGGACATGCTGTTTTAACGATAAAGCCATATTTCTATCCGGCACAACGATTGGTTTTAGATGCCAAATCAATGGAGTTTTCTAGTGTAAAAGCAAGTAGCAAACATGGTTCTTTGGCTATGAAATATACTGCCGACTCTATGCATATATATATCGATTTTGAATCGCCATTATCGGATTCTATTGTATTGGATTTGACCTATACGGCATATCCTAATAAGACTCCTAAGGGCGGTAGTGCTGCTATTACGGATGATAAAGGATTGTACTTCATCAATAATCGTCAAAAGATAAAAAATAAACCTGTTCAAATATGGACGCAGGGAGAGACGGAATCTAATTCGCATTGGGTGCCTACCATAGATTTGCCCAATGAGCGTTTTACTACACAAATTACATTAACTGTTCCCGATTCTTTTCAAACTTTAAGTAATGGTCGTTTGATAACTTCTAAAGCCGTTGATCCCTTTATGAGAGAGGACAGCTGGGAGATGAATCTACCTATTCAACCCTATGCAATGATGTTTGCCATTGGAAAATTTTCAATGTATACTACCCAGTTTCAGCAAGCAAATGATGTTAGATATTATGTTGAACCGGATTATGCGCCTTATGCTAATATGATGTTTCAAAATACTCCAGAAATGATGCACTTTTTTTCTAATTACACTGGTGTTTTATACCCATGGAAAACCTATAGTCAAATCGTAGTTAGAGATTATGTTTCTGGTGCTATGGAAAATACCAGCGCTAGTTTGTTTGGTGAATTTATGAATCAAGATAGTATTGCTTATGCAGATGGCAATCATGAAGATGTTGTTTCGCATGAATTGTTTCATCAATGGTTTGGCGATTATGTTACGGCAGAATCTTGGTCGCACTTAACTGTTAATGAATCTTTTGCTAATTATGGAGAGCAATTATGGAGAACGTACAAATACGGAAAAGCACATGCCGACCAATTAGCCTATGAAGATTTACAAAGTTATTTGATGCTTGCGCCTTATGTAGATGATCCTTTATATAGAGTATTTTACAAAAGCAGAGAAGATATGTTTGATCATATTACCTATAAGAAAGGGGGTGCTATATTACGTCATCTTCATTTGTTAATTGGCGATGCAGCTTTTAAACAGTCAATAAAAAAATATCTAACTTCAAATGCTTTAAAACCTGCTGAGTTTCAACATTGGAGATTAGCTGTAGAAGAGGTAACTGGAAAGGATATGACTTGGTTTTTCAATCAATGGTATATAAAAGGTGGTCATCCTTCTTTAACGTTAACCTACCAATTTATTGATTCTTCAAAAAAACTTAAAGTGCATGTTGATCAAAAAAATGAAGATCCAAATTTTGTATATCGATTGCCCATTACCTTTGCTCTTGTAGAAAATAACGTTATTACCTTACATAAGGTAGAAATTAATAAGACACAACAAGATATTTTTATTCCTGCAAGTTCTTCCAATGCTTTTGTGATTCCTGACTATGAACATGAAGTAGTTGGAAATATTGCAGAACAGAAAACTGCAGCAATATATCGTTTTCAGTTTTTGGCTTCCGTAAATCCGGTTTCTAGATTTATAGCTTTAGATACTCTTTGTGCTAACTACATAACTAAGCATAATATAGGTAGTGACTTTAAAGAAGTACTTATAAAAGCGCTTAATGACTCTACAGAATTTGCTTTATTTGTATTGGATGCAATCAATGAAAAAAATCAAGATAAAGTTGTTCAAGCAGATTTTGAATTACCAGTTTTTGAGTTATTTATGAATTCTAAAAATTTATTAATAAAAGCAGCAGCATTAAAATTACTCAATGTATGGAAGCATCCAATTTCAGATAACGAAACGAATATTTGCTTAAAAGCAAACTCTTATAAACTTAGGATGGAAGCGCTTCAAACTAATTTGCTGCAACATAAAGAAGATGCATTGGTGATGGCAAAAGCTTATTTAACAGAAAATAAAAATCATTTTGTAATAAGATCTTGTTTTAAAATACTGGGAGCTTCTACTTCTATAGATGATTTGAATTTTATGATGCCATTTATTAATGAAATGTATGGAGAGGATTTAAATTCACTTTTTACTGGCTTAGTCAAGTTTGTTATTACAAATAAAAATGAGCCTTTTGTAAATAAAGCAGTATTTGGCTTAGAGAAACTATATGTAAATGAAACAAAAGCTACGATTAAAAATAACTTTGCCAATCAACTTAGATACTTATTAAAAGAAATAAAGTCAGCAAATAATAAAAACATAGAAGAGCAAATTAAGCGAATTATAGGGTAGTAATGCTCTTATTTATTAACTGTTGATGGATTTGTAATATTTGCGGTAATATAGCATCGGTATTATTATTTTGAACAACGTAATTACATTTAGCCATTTTTTCTTTATCTGGCATTTGTTGTTGCATTCTTTTTACAACTTCTTCTTTGCTATAACCTGTTCGTTGCATTACACGCTCTATTCTAATTTGCTCTGGAGCCGTTACGCCAATTATAATATCTATATCTTTTTCTGAATTAGACTCAAAAAGTATAGCTGCTTCTTTTATTGCGTATGGACTTTGCTGTTTTTCAAACCACTGTTTAGCGGCTTCAATTGCCTTTGGGTGTATTAACGCATTAAGAGCTTGAAGCATTTCTGCTTGACTGTAAACAATACTAGCTATATATTTTCTATTATAAATATTGTTTTTGTAAGCTTCCTTGCCAAACAATTCAATTATAGCATTTTTTAATGTTGCATCATGCTCTACTAACTGGTTGCTAACTGCATCTGCATCAAATATAGGGATGCCAAGTGTTTTGAACACTTGGCACACAAAACTCTTTCCAGAGCCAATACCACCTGTAATGGCTACTTTTAACATCTTATGCTTTTTTACGAGCAGCTGTAGTTAATTCCATAGAAACTGCAGCTCTTTCAAATGTCATATACGTATTGCTTGCAACTTCTACTTTCAAGGTGCCATCTTCGTTTACACGATTGATTTTGCCATGAATACCAGAAGTTGTTACGATATCTTCACCTGCTTGGATGCTTTCTGAAAATTTCTTTTGTTCTTTTGCTTTTTTAGCTTGAGGGCGTATCATAAAGAAATACATAACCACTACCATTCCTATTAAGAATAAAGGTTGGATCATTCCGCCGCCTTGAGCTTGTAATAAAGTTGTCATATTTGTTTTTTATTTGGGTTTAAAAATACATTAATTTTCTAAAATTGTTGCTTTTATCGTTAAACAGTGAACGCCCTGTTGGGTATTATTACTAATGGTCACTTGTTTTTCATTAAATCCATGCTTATCAGTTGAGTTAAAACTGACTTTTATTTTAGAAGTTGTACTAGCCGGGATTGGTTCTTTGGGGAATTCTGCTACCGTGCACCCACAAGATCCTTTCGCTTCACTGATGATTAAAGGGCTTTTGCCATTGTTTTTAAAATCAAATTCCCATTCTACGGTTTCTCCTTCATGAATGGTGCCAAAATCGTGAAGTGTTGTAGTAAAATCCATAGTTGGAAGATTCTTAAATGCACTACTATCGGGATTTAATGATATAGGATTGTTCACCAAGTTAGTCGGCAATAATCCATCATTATTTTCTGTTGATGAATTGTTTTTACAAGAAGCTAATCCCAAGGATAAGATTATAGCGTAAATAGCAAAACGTTTCATGTTTATTTTTTGAAATGAGTTGTTTTTCTTATTTTATTTTCTGCTTCAAACCCTTTGCAAATATTGTCTAATACTCCGTTTACGAACTGACCGCTTTGAGGAGTGCTATATACCTTAGCAATTTCTATATATTCGTTTATGGTTACTTTAGTAGGTATCGTTGGGAAATATAAAAATTCGCAAATGCCCATTTTTAATAAAATAGTATCTATTAGCGCTACACGCTCTGGATCCCAATTTCTTAATTTAGGTTCGATGATGCCTTGGAACATACTATCTTTTTCAATAACAGCTCTGATCAAATTTTGTGCGTATTCTAATTTTTCTTCTGAAACTAATTGTAAGTAATTATAGGTAGAATTGTGTTTGAAGAAATTTTCGACTAACATGAAAATCATATCCTTGTCATCATCCCATCCGTTCAATTCATCACTGAAATGTTCTAATAAAGCTTCGTCTTTTAACATTAATTGTTCCCATATAAAAAACATTATTTTCTTATCATATTTCAATTCTCTATCTTTCTTGTTGATATAGGTTTTATATAAATCGCTTTGTTGTAGCTGTTGAAATATTTTTTTAATCCAATCTTCATTTACTTGTTCTTCTAAATGATTGCTTTTTACTTTTTCGGTAAAGGTTTCATTAGACAATATTTGCCACAAAAATAAGTTACCTGCAATCTTAGTGTTGTTTTGTAATTCGTCGTCAGTAGGAATTAATTTAGATTGATTTAATTGCGCATTACGTTCCGCATATTGCGCAACCTTTAGAATGTATAATATCGTTGTTACAAATAAATCTAAAGATCTATTTAGTTTTTCATTTAAAATATTAACGCATTTTGCTTTACTTTCATCCGTTAGTAAATTATCCATTGTGGCAACCGTATAAAGCGATTGCATTACTTTAATCCTAATATTTCTTCTACTTATCATAATTTTACGCTTGTATTTGTTGGTTTAGCGTTTGCAAAAGTACAAAATTTTGCTCAGCTATTAGGTCTAATTATTTAATTTCACTAGAAATTATTGGTTCTTTAAAGTTAAAGCAACCAATTGTTGGGATGCTTAATTATAATTGAGTCTAATGTTACTTTAATTTTTACTAACATTTTATTTTTACTTAGATTGTTAACTTATTTTACTCCAATGTGATTGGTAATCATTTTCTTTCAATAATTGTCTAAGGAGCTCATTTTGAGGGTTTTCTATATTGGAATCTTCTTTTATAACCTTAAGGGCTTCTGTTCTAGTTTCTTCCAAAATATCTTTGTCTACTAAAATATCCGCTAATCTGAATTTTAAAATACCGCTTTGCTTTGTTCCGTATAAATCACCTGGGCCACGCATTTGCATATCTTCCTCTGCAATTTTAAATCCATCATTGGTGCTACACATAATTTCCATTCTTCTTTTGCTTTCATTTGATTGGGTATGCGATCCCAACAGAATACAATACGATTGCTCGGCGCCACGACCTACGCGACCCCTCAACTGATGCAATTGTGATAGTCCAAAACGCTCACTGCTTTCTATAAGCATAACTGATGCATTAGGCACATTTACGCCTACTTCAATAACAGTTGTGGCTACCAATATGTTTGCTTCACCAGAGATGAAACGATTCATATTTCGTTCTTTTAATTCATTTTCTTGTTTGCCATGTACCATAGCAATTTTATATTTATGATCTGGGAAGAACACCTTTACTTGTTCATAGCCTCTAGTAAGGCTTTCGTATGCTAATTTTTCATTTTCTTCAATCAGCGGATATACAATATAGGCTTGCCTTCCTTTGTCAATTTCAGAACGAATAAAATCCATGATTTTTGAACGATATTGTTCGTTTCTATAAATTGTTTTAATCTCTTTTCTTCCTGGCGGCAGCTCGTCAATCACGGAGTTGTTCAAATCTCCATAAACTGTCATGGCTAATGTTCTCGGAATAGGTGTAGCTGTCATCACTAAAACATGTGGTGCCAATTTATTTTTATTCCAAAGTTTAGATCGCTGATCAACCCCAAATCTATGTTGCTCATCAATTATAGCTAAACCTAAATTTTTGAATTGTACGGTATCTTCTATTAAGGCATGAGTACCAATTAAAATATGAATTTCTCCATCTAAAAGTTCTTGCAAAAGCACTCTTCGTTCTTTAGCTTTAGTATTACCCGTCAATATTGCTACTTTAATGGGTAAATTCCCAAGTACACTGGTAATGCTCTCATAATGCTGTCTGGCTAATATCTCTGTTGGTGCCATCATGCAGCTTTGAAAATTATTGTCTATTGCCAATAGCATAGTTAAAATGGCTACCATTGTTTTGCCACTTCCTACATCTCCTTGTACCAAACGATTCATTTGAAATCCGGTAGTAGTGTCTTGCCTAATTTCTTTTAAAACTCTTTTTTGAGCATTAGTCAGTTCAAATGGAATGTATGATTTGTAGAAGGTGTTAAAGAGGTCACCTACTTTTTCAAAGGTGTATCCTTTACTAGCTTCATTAAAAGCTTTAACGCGCGCTATTTTTAATTGAGAAACAAATAGTTCTTCCCATTTTAATCGTCTTCTAGCAGCATTTAATTGTGCATTATTTTCTGGGAAATGAATCCACTTAAGTGCTTCGAAACGAGAACATAACTTGTAGTTTTTGCAAATAGCTGTTGGTAGATTTTCGCTTATATCACGAGCATTTATTTTTTCAAATAAATTGCTCGTTGTTTTAGCGAAGCTCTTATTATTTAGACCTCTAAATTTTAAATTTTCAGTACTTGGATATACCGGTTGTAATCCAGCATTTAAGGACTGCTCATTAAAATTTTCTATTTCTGGGTGTGCTAGATTAATATGCCCATTAAAATTGCTAATTTTTCCAAAGATGAGCAGCAATTTTCCGTGTTCTAGTTCTTTCTTTATATAGTTGATACCTTGAAACCATATTAATTCAATGGAACCAGTGGCGTCTTTGACTGTAACAATCAATCTTTTTTTTCTACCTTCTCCTTCTTCATAAAAATCATCTACTTTGCCAATAAACTGAACGGTTTCTGTTTGGGCATTGATTTGATTGATTTGTAAGATTTGTGTTCTATCGTAATAACGAAAAGGGTAGTGATGTAATAAATCTTGGTAGGTGTGAATGTTTAGTTCCTTTCGTAATAAGGCACCTTTTTGTGGACCTATTCCCTTAAGGTATTCTATACTAGTAGATAATATTGAATTTGAATTTTGCAATGTACAAATTAATTATTGTCAACTGCTAAAACTGTTTTTAATTTTAGTAGGCGAGCTGTTTTCATTACCCAAACAATATTATCGGCATTTGCATTTTTATCGGCATTAATCACAACGGTAGGATCGATATCGCTTGAAAGCATCAATGCATTTTGCATTGAGTTTTTTAAGGAGTCTTTATTGATCATTTGTGTGCCTACATATAATTGTTGTAAGGAGTCAATGGAAACCATAATCGTTTGTTTTGATTTCGTATCACTGCTTGCTTTGGGAATGCTCAATTTTACTACATTAGGATTAGCTAATGTAGAAATGATAAGAAAGAAAAACAACAATATAAATAGAATGTCATTTAATGCTGAAGTATGTGGCTCCGTGTTTTTTCTTAAACTATTTTTTAAATTCATGGTAGCTAGTTTTAAGCAATGGTATCTAAAAAATCTGCAGCAGCAGCTTCCATTTTATTTACTGCTTTATTTATTTGTGCATTAATATAATTATAAGCTACATAAGAAAGTAAGCCGATAATTAATCCTACAGCAGAGGTTACCATCTTTGTATAGATACCACCTGCAATATGCTCTAAAGAAAAGCCATCGTGTTGGATATTAAAAAATAGAATAATCATTCCAGCAATGGTACCTAAGAAACCAAACATAGGAGCAATGCCTGCAATGGTTGACAAAATGGATGTGTTTTTTTCCATTTGGTATACTTCTAATTTACCCACTTGTTCCATCGATTTTTCAATTTGCTCGTAGGGCTTGTCCATTCTTTGAATGCCTTTTTCTATCATTCTAGCAATGGGATGCTGTGTATTTTTACAAATACTAATGGCTCCTGCTTTATTGTCATTTTCTAATTGTTCCTTTATTTTATTATTAAAATTAGGATCTAATTTGGATAATGATTTGATGTATAGAAAACGTTCAATGAAAACTACACACATAATGATAGAGCAAATTGCTATTGGAATCATTAATAGTCCACCTTCTTTTAATAATTCAAAAAGGGATAACTCTGCAACTTTAGTAGCTTCTTGGTTAGCTTGAAGTAAAATAGTTTGTAGGAATGCCATATTGGTTTATAGTTTTAGCAAATGTAATAATAAGAAATGATATTTGTTTTTATCAAAAAAAATACCCCCAAATTGCTTTGGGGGTATTTAAATATTGAAATTTAAAATCTTATGCTTCGATAGAAATTAATTCTAAATCAAAAATTAGATCTTCACCAGCAAGTGTGTGGTTAGCATCTAAAATTACACTCTCTTCCAATACTTTAGCAATGCGAACAGGGAATACATTACCATCTGCATCATTCATATGTAATTCCATACCTTCTTCTGCTTGGATATCTGATGGGAATTCGTTGAGTGGATATTCCAATAACATTTGGTCATTTTTAGGACCATATGCTAAATCAACTGGAATAGTAACCGTTAATTTATCACCTACTTTCATGCTTAATACAGCATCATCAAAACCTTTAATTACCTGACCGCTTCCTACTACAAATTGTAGAGGTGCTCTGCCTTCTGAGCTATCAAAAGTTTCACCACTTGTTAATCGGCCATGATAATGAACATTTACCACATCGCCACTTTTTACTTGTTGCATATATGTATTTTTTTTAGCTTACAAAGTTACCTTTATTTGTAATACTAAATTCAATAATCCTTATTAAATTACCTTTATTATTTTAGATTTGTATTGGATACCTACAATTATGAAACCTATATTATTAGTGCTTTTTACCCTTTTGAGTTTTCCCACTTCATGGGCACAACCAACTAAGAATGCCTCGCGTATTGAAGTTGGTGCTTCCCGAATACAAGCCTATTTACCGCTTTTAAAGAATAAAAAGGTTGGTTTGGTAATCAATCAGACCTCTATGGTGCAGGGTGTATCCTTACTAGATACCTTATTGACTTTAAAGGTTTCAATTTCCAAAATATTCACTCCAGAGCATGGGTTTAGAGGAAGTGCAGATGCTGGTGCGCACATTGACAATGCTGTAAATGCCAAAACGGGTATTCCTATCATCTCCTTATATGGAGCCCATAAACAACCTACTGAGGCTGATTTGGAAAACATCGATGTGCTTGTTTTCGATCTGCAAGATGTTGGGGTTCGCTTCTATACCTATATTTCTACTTTAGAATTTGTAATGCAAGCTGGTGTTAAGCATCATAAGGAAATTATTGTATTAGATCGACCAAATCCCAATGGACATTATATTGACGGTCCAGTTTTGGATACCGCATACCGATCATTTGTTGGCATGCAACCTATACCTATAGTTTATGGTATGACCATAGGCGAATACGCCTTGATGCTTAAAGGTACCATGCCATCTTTGAGTACATGTAAACTTTCGGTTATTACTTGCCTCAACTATTCGCATGCAATGCATTATACCTTGCCCGTGGCGCCATCGCCTAATTTAAAAAACAATACGGCAATTTATTTATATCCTTCCTTGTGCTTATTTGAAGGCACTATTGTAAGTGTAGGTAGGGGAACGCCATTCCCATTTCAACAATTTGGTCATCCAAGTTTTAAATCAAGCTATAGCTATTCTTTTGTACCTCAAAAAATGTTAGGAGCATCTAAGCCTCTTTATGAGTCGGATACCTGTTATGGTGTTTTCCTAGCAAATAAGGAAGAGGAGGCATTAGCTTTAGTGAAGAACAGATTTAATTTAACTTGGTTGATGGACGCTTATCAAGCAAGTAATAATAAGGAAATTTTTTTCAATTCTTTTTTCCAAAAACTAGTAGGCAACCAATTATTAGAAAAACAATTGATTGCCCATGTGAGTGAAGATAGTATAAGAGCTTCTTGGTCGAAAGCTATTCAAGACTTCAAGAAAATTCGAAAAAAGTATTTACGCTATAGTGATTTTGAATAAGCTATTGATAGCTTAAATTTTTAATCAAGGTATCTGGTAATTTTGGTAAAGCATTTCTTGGTAAAAGGAATGACGTTAATTCAGCCAATTCTTTAAATACATAGTGGGTGTCTGCTGCTGCTTTAAGATAAGCTGCTCCGGTACTTCCACCAGTGCCTACACGTTTGCCAATAGTACGTTGTACCATATGGATGTGGCGTTGTCTCCATAATCCCAATTGCTCATCTACTTCCAATAAGGTACTTAGTAATTCATAAGGCAAGTGGAATAGGGGATAGTCTCTGTATAGAATAATGAATAATGCATTTTGGCATGCTTTCATGCTCATTTTTCTGTCATTCGGATATTGTTCGGCATCCATGAATAAACTTCTAAATGTTTTTACATTATCCTTTTCTGATTCTTGTAAACTATTGCTGTAAGCGGCTTCGTATTGATTCCAAAAATCATTCTGATTCCAATGTTGCGCATCATTTGCATAAGGCATACGCTCTAGCCATTTGTTTATTAGCGACAATAAAGACTCTTCTGATTCTGCTTGTTTTACTAAATCTATATCATGCTGACTTAATTGAGATAAGTAATAACCTTTGCCATGTCGTTGATCATATGCTAATCCTAAAGTAGCTTCAATAATTTTAAATTGTATAGATTGGAAGCCAGATGCTGGTCTAAGTAAATCCCTAAAATCTAAGAAATCTAATGGTGTCATGGTTTCCATAATCGACATTTGGTTTACCATCAACTCCATGATTTTAATAATTCTTTTAGCTCTATGAACTGAATTATAGATATCGGCAGAGCTATTGTCAATGGTGTCTTGTTTGAAAACACTTCTAATAATTCCTAATTCGTGTAATATTTGTTTGAACCACAATTCGTATGTTTGGTGGATGATGATGAATAGCATTTCATCATCAGCTTTAATATTTTCTTTAGTACTTTCAGGTGCTTGTGCGTTTAAAATAGTTGGTAATTGTAAATACTCACTGTAATAAACGGGTTTTCTTTCTTGCATAGTATATATTTTAAAAAGGAATGTCTTCGTCTTCTTGGAAATTGTTTTTTAAGCCACTGTCTTTAGGGAAATCATCATCATCAAATGCTACATCATTGGCTTTTGACTGTAGGGTTTGGAAACCATCTTGGATATATAATTTTGATTTGTCAAAATCGCTTGGGTCTTGACTGATACCTGCTCTTGCATTGTAAAATCCATTATTAAATCCGGTTTCTAAGTCAACGAATTTTTGATATTCTTTAATGAATTTTAATTTAACAGTATCCGTACTACCACTTCTATTTTTTGCGATGTAAATATGCGTTTCGCCTTCAATAGACTGACCATTTTCATCATTATTTACCCCATAATATTCTGGTCTATATAAGAAAATAACCATATCCGCATCTTGCTCAATTGCACCTGATTCACGTAAATCACTTAATTGAGGTACTTTAGAAGTCGTTCTTGATTCAACCGAACGATTCAATTGTGATAAGGCAATAATAGGAATAGCTAATTCTTTTGCTAGCGATTTTAAATCTCTGGAAATTTTAGAAATCTCTTGTTCACGATTACCGCCATTGGTACTAGAGCCCGACATTAATTGTAAATAATCGATAATAATCATTTCTATTCCATGGCGTTGTTTTAATCTTCTTGCTTTTGCTCTTAATTCAAATATATTAATCGCTGCTTGATCATCAAGATAAATTGGCGAAGTAGCTAATTTGCTCATTCGTTGTTGCATTTGAATGAACTCATGATCTTGCATACGACCTTTTGTAATAGCATCCATGTTTACTTCTGTTTGTGCAGCCAACATCCTTTTTACGAGCTCGCCTGCACCCATCTCTAGGGAGAAAAAGGCTACTGGAAAAGGTTTGCTACTATTCATTGCAGCATTCATGGCTAAATTCAAACAGAAGGCTGTTTTACCTACAGCTGGTCTAGCGGCAACAACAATTAAAGCATTTTTCTGCCAACCAGATGTAAGTTTATCCAATTCTTGGAAGCCAGTAGGTACCCCAGTTACATCATCTTTTTTATTCTTTGCTTCTTCAATTTCTTTTACAGTTTTTACTAAAACTTCTTTAAGGGAAGTAAAGTTTTTACGGAGGTGTTTATCTGTAATATCGTATAGTCTGGTCTCCGCTGTATCCAATAAATCAAAAACATCGGTTGATGCATCATATGCACTGCCAATAATATCACTTGAATTTCTGATTAATTCACGCATGATGAACTTCTCCATGATAATGCGGGCATGATGCTCCACATTGGCACTCGAAACCACATTCATAGTCAATTTGGTCAGATAATATGCTCCACCTACTAATTCTAACTCGTCATTTTTTCTTAATTCTTCAGAAACCGTTAATAAGTCAACGGGTATGCCTTTGTCAAATAGATTTCTGATACAAGCGTATATTTTTTGATGCGCTTCTACATAGAAACAATCTGTAGCTTGAATAATTTCAAGTGTTTCCGCTAGTTTATCGGTTTCTAACATGATGGCACCTAAAACGGCCTCCTCCAATTCAATAGCCTGTGGAGGTACTTTCCCATACATGATAGAATTAAAGTCTATTTTGGGCTGTTTCCCTTTGCTCACTTCTCTTTTAGTATTAACTGCCATAGTCAGATTTTTTTATGATTGAGACTCTAAATTACATACAGCCTAAACGTAATGCAAGTCATGTTAATTTTTAATTTTATCCTTTATTTTCTTATCGTAATTAACAGGTTTATGCTTGTTTTTATAAGTTATTTGTTGACATTTACTGAGTTATCCACATTATTTATTCATAATTAACAAGAAAGGCTAAGTTACTTACAAAAAACGGTAAAGAGTAAACATCGCCTCTTTTTATGAAAATTGCTTAAAAACTGAAGCAATGATTTATCTTTACAAACAAATATTATATACTACATGACGATTTCATATCATTGGCTATTGGATTATTTACCCGTTACTTTGAGTGTTGAGGAAGTAAGCGAGATTTTAACATCTATTGGATTAGAAGTAGAGGGAACCGAGAAAATTGAATCTATCAAAGGAAGCTTGGAAGGTTTATTGATAGGTGAGGTATTAAGCTGTGAACAACATCCGAATGCCGATAAATTAAAATGTACAACTGTAAACATTGGTAATGATACTGTTTTATCCATTGTTTGTGGCGCTCCAAATGTAGCTGCTGGACAAAAAGTAATAGTTGCTCCAGTAGGAAGTTTTGTTCATCCTATAAAAGGAGATGCCTTTGAAATTAAAAAAGCTAAAATTAGAGGTGAATTAAGTGAGGGTATGCTTTGTGCTGAAGATGAGATTGGTATTGGCTCTAGTCATGATGGTATAAAAGTTTTACCAAACGATTTGGTAGTTGGCTCTAAAGCAGCTGATTATTTTAATATTCCTGCACCAGAAATTGCTATTCATATTGGGCTAACCCCCAATAGAGCTGATGCAATGAGTCATATAGGAGTAGCTAAAGATATTTGTGCTTATTTAACTCATCATAGAAAGCAATTATTTGAAGTTAAGCTTCCAAGTTTTGAAAAGCAATCGAATACTAATACGCCGCTTGTTGAAGTGGAAATACAACATCCAGTTGCATGTCCGCGATATATGGGGGCTCATTTAAGTAATGTACAGGTTGGTCCATCACCAAAATGGTTACAAACAAAACTAAAAACACTAGGCATAAGAAGCATTAATAATGTAGTCGATATTACCAATTTCATATTGCATGAATATGGTCAGCCACTTCATGCATTTGATGCTTCAAAAATTGAGGGCAACAAAGTTGTTGTAAAAACAGCTACAACGGCATCTAAATTTATTAGTTTAGATGATAAAGAAAGGAATTTAATCGATACGGATTTAATGATTTGTAACGCTCTTGAGCCTATGTGTATGGCTGGAGTGTATGGTGGTGCTAAAAGTGGTGTAACTTCAAATACAACTTCTCTTTTCATAGAGAGTGCATATTTCAATCCGATGTGGATTAGAAAAACATCTTTGCATCATGGTTTGAGAACCGATGCAGCTACTCATTTTGAGAAAGGAGTAGATATGCTGCAAGTTCCTGAAGCACTATTCAGAGCTATAGATTTATTGAAAACCTATGCTAATGCTACCTTAAGTTGTTCCATTGTAGATGTGTATCCGAGTCCATTAGAGCAAAGAACAGTAACAACCAATTTGTCATTTATTAATAGATTAGCAGGTAAGGAGTATTCACTTAATGAAGTGCTTGCTATTTTAAAAGCGCTTGGCTTTTCAATGATAAGTGAAAAAGAAGATGCTATTGTTGTAGGTGTTCCATATAATAAAGTAGATGTTTTTCAAGGTGCTGACTTAGTAGAAGAAATATTACGGATTGATGGATTAGATCAAGTTGTGATTGCAGATAGTATTCAGTTTTCAGTTAATGCATCTAAGTTAAAAAACGATCGTTCAGATCGCGAATCGATAGCGCAGTTGCTATCTGGTATTGGCTTTCAAGAGATTGTTACGAATTCTATTACGAATAGTGCTTATTATCCCGACCGTACGGATTTAGTAAAAATGCTAAATAGTTTGAGCAGTGAATTAGATTGTTTACGACCAGCGTTAAATGCTTCTGGATTAGAGGTGATTAATTATAATAGCAATAGAAAAAATACAGATCTTTTTCTTTATGAATTTGGTAAAGTATATACGCAACCTAGCGCTTTAATTTTCCAAGAAGAAACTAAATTAGGTATTTGGTGTACAGGCCTTGTGCAGCAAAGTAACTGGAATCAAAAAGCTAAACCAGTTGATCTTTTCTATGTAAAGAGTATTATAGAAGCTATTTTTCATAAAAAGGGTATTTTGGGATTAGAAATAACCTTTGATGATCAAGGTGCTGTGCTTTGGAAAAATAAAAAACAAACAATTGCAAAAATTGAATTAGTTGGCTCAGCTTTTGAAAAAATAGTAGATTTAAAAAATCCTATTTACTATGCAGAAATCAATTGGGACCAATTATTGAAATTACAACAATTGAAAATTCAATATAAAGAGGTATCAAAATTCCCTTCTGTAAAAAGAGATTTGTCCATATTAGTCAATAAATCTGTAGCTTATCAAGCTATTAAAGAAACTACAGATGCATTGAAAATTGAGGGCTTATCGAGCTATGGCTTATTTGATATTTTTGAAAGTGAAAAAATTGGAATTGAAAATAGATCACTATCTTTAAATTATCAGTTTCAATCTCAAGAAGCTACTTTTACTGACGCCGATATTGAAGCGAAAATGCAACAAATTATAAATGCTTATTCTAAACAATTGAATGCTATAATTAGATCATGAATAATGAACTGAACGAATTAGAGGATAAAGTAAATTTGCTTATTAAAAAGTATGCCCTTTGTAATAAAGAGCTACAAGCAATCAAGCAAAAGTATGCGGCTGCTCAAGATAAAATTGTTCTATATCAAGAGCAGTTGAAAGCTATTCAAGAAAATTCTCTACATGTTTCAACTACCTCTTCAAATAGCGTAAATACCAATGAGCAGGTTCAAAAACAAATTGATTTATTAATTCAAGAAATTGATAAAATTGTTGCATCCATTGACTAGATGTTTTTGCTACTTATTACTATTATTGGTTTTATATTCTTGCGCTCAAGATGCCAATACTTGTTTGCAGCCCATTGATGCATCATTACGTATAGGTGCATATAAATATGCCGACACTGCTCATAAGGATAGTTTATTGCCAAACCCAATAATAAAAGTTATTGGTGATAGTATCAAAATATGGGTTCAAAATCAAAAGAATAGTTCAAAATTTGCTTTGACACTCAATCCCAAAGCAGATTCTACCAGGTATACATTTCAAATAGATGCAACAAAAAACACTTATGATACGCTCGTGTTTTATTATACACGAAGTTTACATTTTGTTTCTGTAGCTTGTGGATATACCTATTATTTTAATTTGAATAAGATAACAGCTACTTATCATGACTTGGATTCTGTAGCTATAAAAGATCCATCTATCAATGATAATGCAACCATAGAGCATGTTAAATTGTATTATTAGAATATTATTATTAGCATTCATCGCTATTCCTACACTAGCTCAAGATAGTGTAAAGCAAGTACGTGTGTCTACCGATATTGCTAAATTAATTACCAATACCAATTCTAGTAATAAGGATGTGCAATTGGCTATTGATGCCTTATTAATGAAGGATACGTATTATACCTTGGAATTAGGACAAGGCTCTTCATCTGTTGATAATTCCTTATTGAACTATACTACAAGTAATCGTTTTATTAAACTTGGATTAGATAAAAGTTTATTAATACCCATTAGTAATAAAGATTTAGATATTGCTTTTGTTGGTTTTAGATTGGCAGCATCTACTATTAATAGATCAAATGGTGAGTACAATACAAGTAATTCTTTTTGGGGTGCAACAAGAGGTATAGTTCCTTCTGCACGTTTTTTTGCGCCTTGGTTTGAATTTTTAGGAGGTATTAAGGTAGATGTGTTACCTAGTATTACTGCTGGTTGGACTTTGCGTTGGAAATTTATGTTCAATCACGCTCAACTAAGCGAATTGCCACCTGCATATATTGCTGGATTTGGGAATGCAAGTAACGCTACTGCATTTGATTTTAATTTTTATATTGGTTATAAATTATTTTGTAAATCGCTTCGTAAATAGATTTTAAATTCAATATATGCGTTTACAGCACTTACTCTTTGGATTTATACTTTGTTGTTTTGCAACATTTACGGTATTTGCAACAAATCAATCCCTTGTAATCAATCAACATAATATAATATTACGTCCACTCCTTCCAAAAGATAGTTTATTATCCCGTTCCCTTTATCTATTTCAGTTTAACCATGCTATAGACAATATAGAAAAGGCAAGTTTTATAGAAAGAGGTATTCAGTTTGAAGAGCAAATAAGTGATCGCTTATTTCTTATATACGTTAGTCGATCGCTAATCGTTGATCCTAATTGGAACTCCTTTGCTTTACAAGCTGTTCCATATTCAGTTCAGCTTAAAACTACGCATGATTTATTTGTATCAAAAAGTAGACAAAACGAGAAGTTATTAATAAAATTTGTTAGCGCTATAAACTTGACTTCAATTCAATCATCGCTTCAAAACATGGGAGCTACAGCTATTCAATTTTTTTCAACTAATTTGTTAAGCTGCTCCTTGCCCTTAGATAAAGTCAAGCAAATAGTAGCGCTAGATTTTGTAGTGCATTTACAATTAGCTGCTCAAGATAGCATTCTTAATTATACGGAAAAAGCAGATGTACATGCAATTGGATTAAATTATGCCAATTCTGCAACTAGTTTAGATGGTACTGGAGTTGTTGTTGGCGTTGGTGATAATGCATCTGGAATGTATCATGCCGATACTAAAAATCGTATCATTAATTACAATACTTTTCCTATAGCTAATCATGGACAACATACTACGGGAACTGTTTTAGGCAATGGAACTATCTTTCAGGAGGGAATGGGATTGGCTCCTAACGCAACAGGTATTTCCCATAATTTTTCTAATGTTTGGGTTCAAACAGCATTAATGCGTAATACACACGGGATGTCTATTACGAATAACTCGTATAGTGCTCGTGTAGGCAATTGTGCCTATACTGGATTATATGATTTATATGCCTATTGGTTAGACGAAATAAGCCTTCAATACCCAGATGTAATTCATGTGTTTGCAGCTGGTAATGATGCTAATCTAAATTGTAAGCCATACTTAAATGGTTTTGGAACGGTACAGGGTTCTTATCAATCTGCCAAAAATCCGTTAGTAGTTGCTGGATCCAATGCACTCAATTATCATTTTTGGCTTTCTTCTAAAGGGCCAACAAGAGATGGGAGAATCAAACCTGAAATTACTGCAGTAGGCCAAGATGTTTTCTCTTCTATACCAACCGATAATTATTTGAAAGCATCTGGAACTAGCATGGCTTGTCCACAAGTTGCAGGTGGATTGGCTTTAATTACCCAACGCTACAAGCAATTGTTTCCCGGCAAAATGCCTACAAGTGATTTATTAAAAGCTTTAGTGCTAAATAGTGCAACGGATATTGGTAATAAAGGACCTGATTATGTTTTTGGTTTTGGTTTGCTTCATGTAAAAAGAGCTTTGATTGGCTTAGATAGTAATCGTTACGTTCAAGCTGTTTTAAATAAATTTACTACACATAATCATTCCATAAGGGTACCTTCTGGTGTGGCTAAACTAAAAGTACTCCTTTGTTGGAATGATACTTTGAAATCGGTATTAGCTCCTTCTGCTTTAGCAAATGATTTGAATTTGAAAATTATTTCGCCTTCAGCTACATCTTATTTACCCTTCATATTAAATGCGAATAAGGGTTTAGAACAACAATTAGCTCAACCCGGTATAGATCATGTGAATAATGTAGAGCAGGTTGTGATTGAAAATCCAACGCCTGGTATATACACATCCGCTATTAATGCAAGTGCTATGTTGTCTTCAAAACAAGCCTATACCTTAACTTATCAGTTTTCATATAATCAACTTACTTTTTCCTTTCCGTATAAACATGCATCCTTGCTAGCGGATACGAATGTCTATATTTATTGGGATGGAGATTTGAATAAGCAACAGAAGATTAAAATTCAGTATTCTATAGATTACAAGCAAACTTGGACGAGAATTGATTCTAATATAGATGTTTTACAATACGCATATAATTGGAGAACGCCTGCTATCAGCAATGATCATGTTTTTCTTAGAATTTTAGATAACAACAATACTGTATTAGCAACGTCTGATACTTTTTTTGTACACCCAAGACTTCAATTAGCTTTAGATTCAAACCAATGTCCGGGATCTATAAAAGTTAAGTGGAATGCTATTGCCTCTGTTTCTAAATATTACGTCTCATTATTTAAACAAGGGGCAATGAAAATTATTGATAGCACTATTCAATCGAACTATGAATTAAATGGTTTATCTACAGATAGTACTTATTATATATCGGTTTCTCCTTCTTTTACTGGCAAAGAAGCATATCGATCAGCAGCATTAAAAGTAAAACCTAATTATGGCACTTGTGTGGGCTCTACAAAGAATGATCTAGCCATGCATCATTTTTTGAGTCCTATTATTGGAAGGGTAGCCACAAGTAGTGCATATAGTACTAATCAATTGCTACGGTTTAGTATTCAGAATAGATCAATTACACCGATAACTAATTTTAGCATATCATACCAATTAGATAATGCTAGTTGGCAATCCACTTCTTATCAGCAAACTATCCTTGCAGGAGATACGATGTTGATTTCTCTTCCTGTATCCGGTTTGCAAAGCGTTGGCAATCATATCTTGCGATTAGCACTTCGTAACAATTCAGCTGTCGATGCTGTGCCCAATAATGATTCTTTGACTATAGTTTTAAGACAAGTGCCAAATAATCCCATTACAGTTCCCTTCAAAGATGATTTTGAAACAACTACTAACTTTAGATTTACGGGTTCTCAGTATGCACTGTCATCGAATGAGCGATTTGATTTTGAAACTGCTAATGAAGTGGGTCAACTTAGTAGTTATATCAATGATAGTTTGACAATTGCAGGATCTAGAAGTATACATTTAGATGCTCATCATAGCATAAATGCCCTGGTAAAAAACACCTTACAAGCAACCTTCAACTGCACTACATTTTCAAACCAAGAGTATCGTTTTGATTTTGATTATTATACACCCGTTAAAATCTCTTCTAAAAATAACTTTTATGTTTATGCTAGAGCTATTGATACGCTCAACTATTCACTTTTATATACTGCTGATGCTAACCTATTGCCTGGAGTAATTTATAAATCTCCATCTATTTCATTATCTGCTTTAAGTCCTTCTGGCTTTTCGAGTAGTTTACAATTTAAAATAGATCAATTTGGCACAACAGCCATAGCCGATAAGCAATTGGGTAGTGGGTTAGTAGTTGATAATTTTAGGATCTATACCGTAACAAATGATATCCAATTAAGCGAGATTACGAGTCCAAAGAAATTCGATGCCAATCTTAGTGCTAATCAATCGATTTCCATTAAAATTAAAAACGAATCTCCAGTAGTATTACCTAAAGTGTTTATCTATTATAATTTAGATGGGGGAGCAACGTTTAAGGACTCAGTATTGAATTGTCCAGCACGCGTACCAATAGCCATTACTTTATCTAAACAATTTGATTGTAGTAGTCTTGGAGTGCACTCTTTAAATGTTTGGTTAAGCGCAGATGGAGATTCTTATCCTTTAAATGATAGTATACTTAACTATTCGTTTATTCATCAACCCTTAATTACCTCGTTTCCTTATCTAGAAAATTTTGAACAAGATTTTGGCAATTATTATGCTTACGGTACCCGTAATTCTTGGCAATATGGAACTATAAATTCTCCTGAGATTCCTTTAGCAGCTAGTGGTAAAAGAGCTTGGAAAACTAACCTTAATGGTTTTCATAATAATAATGAATCAAGTTATTTGCAGTTTCCTTTCTTTAATACTAGTACATTACAATATCCTATGCTTAGTTTAAGTATGCTAAGCGATATTGAATACTGCGGCTCGCAGTTGTGTGATGGTGCTTGGCTAGAGTATTCTACGAACGGATTAGATTGGTTTAAATTAGGAACAGATTCTACGGGTTATAATTGGTATCAAAAACCGTTTACTTTGTTTAATAAGGAAGGCGATTACAGATGGAAAGTTGCATCTATTGATTTACCTAAGGCTAGTCAATTACAGTTAAGAATAGTTTTCTTTTCTGATGAAGGGTATACACTCGAGGGATTAGCCATTGATGATATTCATATTTTTGATAAATCACACTCCATTAAGAAAGTTGAGAATGCTATCTCTAGTACAAAGGCAACGACCGCTAATCCGCTTATTTTTACGGATCAAAATCAAGTGTATAGTATTCTAAAATTAAATCAAGCAGTAGCTAATAGTGTTACTGCTAGTGTTTATCAGCAGCCTGTTACCAATGCTAGTTACAGTCAATACTTTATACCAAGAGGCTTTTTGTTTAATGCAGGATTTAACAATAATGATTCTATTCTTGCTCAATTGTATATAAGAGATAGTGATTTCTTGGCCGTATTAAATGATACTTCAGGCCAATTAGTTTGTAAGCCTAAGTCTATTTATACTATGGGTGTTACTACCTATGATGCACCTAATTTCAGCGCTACTGAAAATTCAAGTTTGAATGATAATGTGGCATCAGGTTATACATTTAAGCCTTATTTACAATTATCTTGGGTGCCTTATGATAGTGGTTATTATGTACAGGTGCCTATGCTGCATTATGGTGAAGTTTGGATTCATGATGGAGGATGTTCTAGTCAATTAGGACTTACAGATAGTACTTCTTTTACTTGTAATGCTATATTGTCATCCTTGACTAAGGCTTCTGTTCAATGGGATTGTTCAGCTAAAGATGCTGTGAAAAATTTCATCGTTCAACGCTCTACAGATATGGGTAAGAACTATGAGTCCATACAAGATGCTATAGCTAACACTAAAAATACGTATATCGACTCTTGTGATTTTGTTTACTATCAAAAAGTATTTTATAGGGTTATAGCAGCTTATGAAAATGGAAATACAGATACCAGCTCTGTAGATAGTATTAGTATTGAATCGATAAGTCAACATGCAAGTGCATTACTATTCCCTAATCCTACAACATCTATTAAGGGTCTGCAAATCAGATTTATTTCTTTCAAAGATGATTGTGCTATTACCGTATTAAATGCTATGGGACAAATAGTCTATCAAGACTTAATTGCTAAAAATAACTTGTCTAGTTTGTATGCTATAGATTTAAAAACTTTTGCACCTGGCTTGTATTTTGTTCAGTTAAAAGCACGAGATTTTGAACAGCGCACAAAAGTTCTTGTTCATTAATTAGTTCTCAATAATTCCCATAAGACTATGCCAACACTTACTGAAATATTAAAAGAGTGTTTGGATCCGTATTGTGGAATTTCAATACAAGTACTTGCCTGGTTTAAAGCGGTATCACTTACTCCGGCAACTTCATTACCAAATACTAAAGCTATTTTTTGTTGTTGATATAAAAATGTATTTAATGGCGTGCTATTGTGTGTTTGCTCTACGGCTATGATTTCATATTGTTCATCTTTAGCTGCTTGCAAAGCCGCATCGATAGTGTCAAAGTGTTTCCAAGGTACTGTTTCTGTTGCTCCTAGGGCTGTTTTATGAATGTCTCTATGAGGTGGGGTAGGTGTGAAACCTACTAAATAAATAGCTTTTATACCAAATCCATCTGCCGTTCTAAAGGCACTGCCAACATTATGCATGCTCCTAACGTCATCTAAAATAAGAATAATGTCATTTTTAATATAATGTGTGTAGGCCTCTTTACTAACTCTATTTAGTTCCGTCATCGATTTTTTTTCAAACATGGCTTTGGATTTGCTCAAAAATACTAATAAATCAAAGATTTGCTATAAATTAAGCTACTTGATTTATATTTGTAAATCATAATATAGCCTATCCATGAGTATTGTATTTCATACACAAGAACAAACTGCGCAAGAAACAGAGGTACTTGAAAGCGAGGGTCATGAATTAATCGTATGGAACGATGATGTCAATACCTTCGATTGGGTAATTGTGTCGCTAATGGAAGTTTGTAAGCACTCTTCTATACAAGCAGAGCAATGTGCATTTTTAATTCACGAAACAGGAAAGTATGCTGTGAAGAAAGGTAGTTTCGAAGAATTAAATCCTATGAGAACAGCTTTATTAGACAGAGGCATATCTGTTACTATTTCTTAATTATACATATTCAAAATGAAAAAAAGTATTTTATTTATATTGCTATTTTGCTCACTAGGTGCATTTGCTCAGAAAAAGCAAATTGAATTAGAAGATCTTTGGGTTAAAGGTACGTTTAGAGTAAAATCCGTTCCAGGTATTCAAGCCTTGGCAAATGGAACTAGTTATACTCGAATAGAAAATGAAAAAGGCGCTGTTGTTGTAAATGTCTATGATATCCTTACCGATTCATTTCAGAAGCAATTAATTCCGGCTTTAAGCTTTAATAAGCAAGCACTACGTTACGATGACTTTCAGATCAGTAAAGATGGTTCAAAAGTGCTATTGTATGCAGATGCTGAAAATATCTATAGACGATCCGTTTTGTATCATGTTTATGTTTATGATTTTAATACTAAACAAATTAATCAATTATTTCCTCATAAAGTATTACATGCAAGCATATCCCCTAATTCTAAAGATGTTGCTTTTGTATACAACAACAATTTATATGTTAAGTATCTAGAAACTAATGTTTTCAAGGCAGTAACAGAAGATGGTTTTAAAAACGAAATCATTAATGGTAATTGCGATTGGGTTTATGAAGAAGAATTTGAATTTACCAAAGCCTATGAATGGTCAGAGAATGGAACTTATATTGCCTTTTATAAATTTAATGAAAAGGAAGTACCTACTTATACCATTCCATTATTCGACTCTACTTATCCAACGCTCTATTCGTATAAATATCCTAAGGCAGGTTATCCCAATAGCAAAGTTTCTATCCATACCTATCATGTAGCTAATAAAGAGTTAGTGGAATATAATATTAATAATAACGCTGATCATTATTACCCAAGAATTAAATGGATGAATTCTGATAAACACCTTTGTGTTTTTGAAATGAATCGTCATCAAAGCGAATTAAAACTTTGGGATATTAATGTTTTAAATCAATCTGCTGATAATTTTTATACTGAAACAAGTGACACATATGTAGAGGTTAACGATAATTATATTTTCACTAAGAATGGCAAATGGATGCTATATACTAGTGAAAAAGATGGCTACAATCATTTATATAAATTCGATAGAAGCAAACGCATTTCTACTGCAATTACTAAAGGAAATATGGATATTGAGACCATTCATGCGTTTGACGAGCAAAGAAGTATAGTGTATTATACAGAAGCTACCGCTACGATTCAGAGAAAATTGATGTCTGTTAATGTGCTTTCTAATAAAGCAACTTGTTTGACTCCAGAAAACGGCACACATGCTATTCAATGGTTAGAAGGCAATAAGTACTTTGTAGATAAATATAGTGCAATTAATCAAGTGCCTGTAATATCTTTAAAAACAAGTGCTGGTAAATTAATTAAGGTTTTAGAATCTAATAAAGATTTAGCTGATAAAATGCAACAATATGATTTATCTAATGTAGCCTTAACTACCATACCTGCAGAGTTCTCTTATATGAAAGTGCCTCTTAATGCTTGGCTTATCAAACCAAGTAATTTTGATTCCACTAAAAAATATCCTGTTTTATTATATCAATATTCTGGTCCTGGCTCTCAAGAAGTTGCCGATAAGTTTCCAATTAAAGATTATTTCTGGTACCAAATGCTGGCACAAAAAGGATATATTATTGTTTGTGTTGATGGGGTAGGTACCGGCTTTAGAGGTGCTAAGTTTAAAAAAGCAACCTATTTGCAATTAGGCAAGTATGAAAGCGAAGATCAATTGAATGTAGCTAAGTACTTTGCTACTTTATCCTATGTAGACCCAAGCCGAATAGGTATTTGGGGATGGAGCTTTGGAGGATTTATGAGTGCTACATGTATCTTAAAAGGAAATGCATTATTCAAAACCGCTGTTTCTGTTGCCCCAGTTACTAATTGGAGATATTACGATAATATTTACACAGAACGTTATATGCGCACACCACAGGAAAATGCAGCTGGATATGATGATAATGCACCTGATCAAATGGCTCATCTTTTAAAAGGCAATTTGTTACTTATTCATGGTACTGCAGACGATAATGTTCATGTACAAAATGAAATGAGTTTAATCAATAACTTAATTAAATACAATAAGCAATTCGATTCTGAAACTTATCCTAATAGAAACCATGGTATTTATGGAGGATCTACCAGATATCAATTGTACAAACGCATTACAGATTATATTCTTAAAAATCTTTAGTGCATGACTAAATTAGAATGGTTAATTATTAGAACCAAACCTGTTCAATTTTCATTCAAAATAATGAAGAAAATTGTTTTGCCTGGTTTTGGTAGATTGACCTTGTATGAAGTACTTAATTTCTTTATTAATGAATTGAAGAAGAATAGTTTAACCGATAGAGCTGCTGCGGTTACCTTCAATTTTTTAATGGCCATTCCGCCAACCTTATTATTTCTATTTACACTTTTGCCGTATTTACCAGTAAATGGTATGCAAACTACTATAGTAAATACGGTATCTATGATTATACCTAATAAAAGTATTAGTGGTTCTATCAATCAAGTGATAATTGATTTCCTTACTAATCAGCATACTAATTTACTTTCTTTTGGTATTATATTGACTTTATATTATTCCTCTAATGGCTTGCTGGGTTTGATGCGTAGCTTTGATAAAAGTAGTTCTGTTTATAAAAAGCGTTCTCAGTTTATGCGCAGATGGACGGCTATTAAGCTAACCGTATTATTATTACTTGTTGTAGTCTTAAGCCTAGTTGTTTTAGTATTACAAACTTCAATTTTGAATTCTATTTTATTAGAATTTGATTTGAATTTGGTCTTTTTAAAAGTATCTAGTTTGCTCCTGGTTTTTTTAATTACCTTCTATGCCATATCGCTGATTTATAGATATGCACCATCGGTAGTGCAAACCTTTCCTCATTTTTCGATAGGTGCTTTTTTTGCAACTATAATGATAAGTATTGTAACTACCGTTTTCTTTTTATTGGTGAATAATTTTATCAATTACAATAAGGTTTATGGATCAATTGGAACCTTAATTGCTTTTATGGTTTGGATTTGGATGAATACCATATTGCTTCTAATAGGATATGAATTAAATGTTAGCATTCTCTTAGGTCGCTTATCAAAAAACAAGAAAAATGTTTAATATTCGATTTCTTTTTGTTTGTGCTTTAGCCTTTATGGCTTGTAATCAAGAAAAAAAATTACCTGATCAGGTTACTTACGAAGCACATATAAAACCATTACTTCAAACGCACTGCAACTATTGTCATTATAAAAATTCTGGTCATTTGCCACTTACTAGTTTTGCAGATTCAAAACGTTTTTCTTCCTCCATTAAATATGTTGTAGATCAGAGCATAATGCCACCTTGGCCTGCTGATCCTCATTATAGTAGTTTTTTAAATCAGCGCGTATTAGATGAGTATGACAAGCAATTAATAACAAAATGGATTAAAGATGGATTGAAAGAAGGAGATAAGTCAGCGCTAAATGAAGTTGAGAATAGCGCAAATCCTTTTACCTTAGAAAAGCCAGATTTAGTTTTAGCGGTTACACCAACATTTATAAAGCAACACTCTAATGATCAATTTTTAGTTGTAAAAGTGCCATTTGAATTGCCGAATGAAACTTATGTAAGTGTTATTGAATTTGTTCCGGGTAAACATCAAGTGGTACACCATGTTAATGGTGATTTGGTTAAATATGAAGATGCAAAAAAGAAGAATGTTTTCGGTGGAGTATATAGTTTACCAATTACACACGATAGTACTATTAAACAAGTTTTTGAAAAAATGGATTTGCCTAATGATGACGGTACTTATCCCATATTACAAAAATCAGTGGTTAATTATTTGCCTGGAGTATATGCACAAATATATAAGAATGGCATTGGCGGTTTTTTGTTACCCAAAAAAGGTTGCTTTTTGCTGAATGATTTACATTATGGCACTTCCAAAACAGCAATTTGGGATAGCTCTTATATACGTATCTATTTTGCAAAAACACCTCCTAAACGACCGCTACAAGAATTTCAATTAGGTACTTTAGGTGTAGCTCCTGTTTTACCCAACTTATTAATTTTCCCGAATACGGTCAAAAAAGTTCATAGTCAATATATCATTCCAAATGATATTTCCCTGGTTACGATTAATCCTCATATGCACTTGTTGGGAAAATCATTTAAAGCCTATGCTGTAATTCCAAAAGGCGATACCATTCCAATAATCCATATACCCAATTGGGATTTTAACTGGCAGTATTTCTATACGTTCCGTAAACTATTAAAGATACCAAAAGGTAGTTTAATGATTGCAGAGGGGGTTTATGATAATACCACAAAGAATTTGCTTAATCCTTTTACACCTCCACAGTTAATTAGCGACAATAAGGGTAGTATGAAAACAACTGATGAGATGTTTCAATTTATTGTTTCCTATGTACCTTATAAAGATGGGGATGAAAACATAGATTTATAGCAAAAAATTGGCTATAACCTGTTGTTTTTGATAATTTTATTGTAATTTGTAATCGAAATTTAAAATTAGATAAGCAATGAAGCTTCTAAAATATACTCTTTTACCTGCCTTATTTTTCATCGGAATTGCTTCGAGTGTTTTATATACCTCTTGTGAAAAAGATTATTGTACGTTATTAAAATGTAAAAATGGAGGATCTTGTGCTGAAGGTTTTTGTAGATGTAAATCAGGATACGAAGGTACGGAGTGCGAAAAACCAATTTATTTAAGATTTATAGGTGTTTATTATGGCACCTCTAAAAATGGTACATTCCCTGAATTGCCAGATACAATGACGGTTTATGTTTCTAATCCGCCTCAAGAGGTTTCTTATTTCTTTTCAAGAAAACCAGGTAAGGTTTTTATTGGCAAAGCAAATGAAACATATATCTCTGTAGATGATATAGTAGATGGGAATAAAAAAACTGTTACTCATGCTGATTTAGATGGTAAGAAAATGAATGCCATTATTGAAGAAATTGCTGATATTAATAATCCATCAGTTACAAGCACTTTTAGATTTACAGGAGTTAAATAAACTAGTTATAAATTATTGAGGTCGAGTAGTAATACTCGACTTCTTTATTTAAAATTTAAAAATATTAGTTTTGTCATATGTCTATAGAAGTAATTGAATTAAGTAAAATATATGGTACACAGTTAGCTGTTGATTCAATTTCATTTCAATTAAAAAAGGGAGAAATTGTAGGTTTTCTGGGTCCTAATGGAGCTGGAAAATCAACTACCATGAAAATGATAACAGGTTACTTAGAGCCAACAGCAGGAAATATTCTAGTTGGTGGTATTAACGTGGCCGAGCACCCACTTGAGATTAGAAAAAAAATTGGTTATTTACCAGAATCTAATCCACTTTATCTAGATATGTATGTGCGAGAATACTTATTATTTGCAGCATCCTTACATCAGATAGATAAGCATAAAGTGAAAGAAAAGGTAGAAGAAGTTATTGCACTTACTGGATTATTAAAAGAAAGCCATAAGAAAATTGGGGCTTTATCTAAGGGTTATAAACAACGAGTTGGTTTAGCACAAGCCATTATTCATGATCCAGAAGTATTGATTTTAGATGAACCTACGAGCGGTTTAGATCCTAACCAGTTGGTAGAGATTAGAGAACTAATCGTGAATTTAGGGAAAGAAAAAACGGTGCTATTATCTACTCATATCATGCAAGAAGTAGCGTCTATGTGTAGCAGTGCCATTGTAATTGCCAATGGTAAAATTGTAGCTAATGATGCTATTGCTAATTTACAAAAACTTCATACCGATAATACATTAGAAGTTGTTTTTGAAAAACCAGTAAGCTTAAAACAATTAGCCATATTAGCCAATGAAAAGTCTATTCAAGCTGTTTCTGAAACTACCTATTTGTTTACTACAAATGATTCGGATTCGTTAAGGAAAAAGATTATGCAATGGTCTATTCAAGAAGATATCAATATGGCCTCAATGCAGGTGGCCAATTCTAGTTTAGAAACGGTATTTAGAAAACTAACTAAATAAGAAAAAGCGCTTGAAATTCAAGCGCTTTTTCTTAATCATTATTTTCTTGCTTTTTGAAGGCTGCTCTTTTTTGGATGCGTTCAGCTTCTCTTTGGTCTTCTATTTCTTGTTCTTTTTCATAAGCTTTAATAATCTTCTTAACTAATCGGTGACGAACAACGTCTTGCTCGTCTAATTCAATATGGGCTATTCCATCGATATTCTTAAGAATACGAGTTGATTTCATCAAGCCTGATTTTTGATTTTTAGGTAAATCTACCTGAGTTAAATCACCTGTAATAATAGCTTTAGCATTTGCACCAATTCGCGTTAAAAACATCTTTAATTGTAAATCGGTGGTATTTTGTGCTTCATCTAAAATGATAAATGAATGGTCTAGCGTTCTACCACGCATATAAGCCAAAGGTGCAATTTCGATAATTCTATTTTGCATAAAATAATTAAGCTTATCGGATGGTATCATATCATCTAAGGCATCATAAAGGGGTCTTAAATAAGGGTCAATTTTCTCCTTTAGATCACCAGGTAAAAAGCCTAAACTTTCGCCTGCTTCTACTGCTGGTCGGGTAAGAATGATCTTCTTTATGCTTTTATTTTTTAATGCTCTTACAGCTAGTGCAACGGCGGTATAGGTTTTACCTGAACCCGCTGGACCTATAGCAAAAAGGATATCATTTTTATCAATGGATTGCACCATTAATTTTTGATTAGCTGTTTTGGCACGAATAGTTTTTCCGTTAGGTCCAAAAACTAATACATCGTTATTAATTGGCTCTGCATGGTCCTCCATTAAGTCGTCTTCACCAATAATCCTGCTATAATAAGCATCAGAAATATTCCCATTTTTTTCAAGATAGTTAATAATCAGTTGTAATTTTGAAGCAACACTATTAACCTGTTCTGCCTGTCCAGACAGCTTTATTTGCGATCCTCTGGAAAGTATCTTAAGAAGGGGGAACTGCTTTTTTAAAATATCAAATTTTGAATTATTAATGCCAAAAAATTCAAGTGGATTAATATGCTCTACATTTAAAATTACTTCAGTCAAAATAGATAGATTTTATAGATGATTATATAGGTTAAAATAGTACTAGTTATTAATTTTTTGAGCTTTTTTTGTTTGTTTAGTGTTTTACAAATAATTAAAATAGGTTTTACTTATTTTAAGTAAATTTAGAGTACTAATTTAAATTAAACAATTTTAAAGTTTAAATTAATCATTAACTTTATAAAAATTTATACACATTGAGAAACAAAGTAGTTGTAATTACAGGTGCTTCATCAGGTATTGGTTTGGCATTGGCATTACAAGCTCTTGAAGAAGGTGCTTTTGTAGCTGTTTGTGCAAGAAATTGTACATCTTTAATTGAAGCAAATTCTAAAGAAATAGAGGAGGGTAGATTCTTAGTCATGACAGTGGATGTAAGTAATGAAATTGCTTGTAAACAATTTATTGATGCAGTAATCAATAAGTGGCAGAAAATTGATGTACTAATTAATAATGCAGGCATCAGTATGCGCTCTTTATTAGCTGAAACTGAAATAAGTGTTCTAAATGAATTAATGAATATAAATTTTTGGGGTACTGTATATTGTACCAAGTATGCCTTGGAAAGCATTAAAGCACAAAAAGGGGTTATCGTTGGAGTGTCTTCCATTGCAGGTTATCGTGGATTGCCAGGTAGAACAGGTTATAGTGCTTCAAAATTTGCTATGCAAGGATTTTTAGAATCACTCCGAACAGAGCTGTTGCATTCTGGTGCACATGTTATGTGGGTTTCTCCTGGTTTTACAGCTTCTAATATTAGAAATGTATCAAGAATGGGCAACGGATCAGTGCAAGGAGAAACACCTTTAGAAGAATCAAAATTAATGTCGGCATCAACCTGCGCGTCATTAATTTACAAAGCTATCCATAAACGTAAACGTGTTTTAATTATTGGTATGTTGGGTAAGTTTACGGTATGGTTGAATAAATTATTACCTTCTGTTGCAGATAAATTGGTCTATAATCATTTTAAAAAAGAACCGGGTTCTCCATTAAAATAGGCTTATGAAACGTTGTGCTTGCAAAATTATATTTGTTTTAATTTGTTGTTTGATATCGACTGATGTTAAGCTTTTTGCTCAGCAACAAGGCAAAGTTTTCCAAATGGACACAACTACTTCAGTGCTTCAGGGTACGGTTCAAAAAACAATGGCTTGGTGTGGTGGTTTTAATAATCCTCAATACAATCTTGCAGATTTAAACAATGATGGAAAAAAGGATTTGGTTGTATTCGATGGTGCTACATCGCAAGTCATTACGTTTATTAATAAGAGTAGTACTACAATTCCAAATTATAAATTTGACCCAGTTTATGCTACTAATTTCCCTTTGCTTTCTACTTACTTAAAGTTAATCGATTATAACAAAGACGGAATAGCCGATTTGTTTCATAAAGGAACCCAAGGGATTGCAGCATTTAAAGGATTTTATAATGCGCAGAATCAATTAAGCTTTAGCTTTTACAAAAATTTAAGATATCCTACTCCAACTCCTACACAACCAAATTTAGATGCTAACGCCTATGTATCTCCTGGTGATCTACCTGGCTTTGAAGATATTGATTTTGATGGTGATTTAGATTTTCTGAGTTACGATGTGTTTGGTGGTTTTATTTCTTACTATAAAAATATGCGCGTAGAGCAAGGCTTGCCTTCAGACTCTATAGCTATTGTTATGCGAGATGAATGCTGGGGCAAGAGTTATCAAGGCTTTGTAAAAACACAATTGTTAAATCAAACTTGTGGAATAATGGGTGGAAAAATTAATAACCCGTCAACTGACCCCTTAGCAAAAACTACACTTCATTCTGGGAACACTATTTGTTTGTTAGATATGGATAATGATGGTGATTTTGATTATTTGAACGGTAATGTATCTTACAATGATGTTCAATTTTTAAAGAATGGAAAAAAAGAATTTAACCATATAAGAGATAGTATTGTAACTCAAGACACAACTTGGCCAAGTAATGGCACACAAGCGGTTATGTACTCTATGCCTGCTTGCTACTACTTAGACATAGATCAAAATGGCACTCAAGACATTTTAGTAGCCCCATTTGCTAACAACACGGAGAATTACAAAAATACCTTATTCTACAAAAACATAGGAAGTGCCACAAGTAATAATTTCGTATATGTTTCGGATAGTTTTTTTGCAGAAAAAATGATTGATTTGGGCACAAATTCCAAACCGTTTTTTTATGATTATGATAGAGATGGTAAAAAGGACTTAATTGTTGGTTCCGATGGATTTTATCAAAGCAATGGAAGCTTGCAAAGTAGATTGTTATTGTTTAAGAATACATCTACAGCTAACAACCGTTCTTTCAGCTTAATAAATAATAATTTCTTAGCTATAGATACGCTATATTTAAATGGAGCTGCACCAGCCATTGGCGATTTAGATAAAGATGGTAAAGATGACCTAGTTTTGGGAGTTGCTTCTACTGGCGAACTCGTTTATTATAAAAATACAGCTGTTAGCAATGCTGCTATTCCTATTTGGACCCTTAGTCAGAAACAATTAAAAGATAATAATGGAACGGTTATTAATGTTTTTGCCAATGCTGCTCCTTTTATTTATGATGTAAATAAAGATGGCACTAATGACCTTTTAATTGGTTGTCAGAAGGGTAGAGTCTTCTATTATGAAAATGTTAGTACCAGTGTTGGAGCCTATAGTTTATTGAAAAAAACTGATTCTTTAGGTGGTATGAAGAATACTAAAACTATGTATGGCAATAGCACCGTTTATGTGGGCAGAATAGATAATACGAGTGATGAATACATTGTTTTAGGAAGTTACGGAGGTCCGCTTTACCGATATACTGGGTTTCAATCGGGTAACACGAATACTAATTATACTTTATTAGATAGTAATTACTCCCTCATTAATGCAGGATATAATACTGCCCCAAGTTTTGCTGATATTGAAAATGATGGGAATTACGATTTAGTTTTAGGTAATTATTTAGGTGGATTGAAACTCTATAATCAGTTTTTCAAGGTAAGCGTTGGAATTCCTCTTATTGCCTCAAACGACATACAAATTGTTCCAAATCCAGCTAATACCTATGTTACCCTTAGTTTGCAAGCAGTTCATGAAAACATGAAAATTGCTTTATATAATACTTTAGGTCAACAGCTTTTGCAGACTACGTTAGCTGCAGATAAGAATGAACTATCGTTAAGTATCGATTCTTTCCCAACTGGGGTATATTACTTAAAGGTAAGCTCAGACAACCAGGCTTTTTACAAACAATTGCTCAT
>Ga0222712_10000598_pt1 | contig 46875 bp, 38 predicted proteins | sample C33_657DmetaG_FD_165043 | JGI IMG/M metagenome (GOLD analysis project Ga0222712, IMG submission 165043) | Estuarine water microbial communities from San Francisco Bay, California, United States - C33_657D | ecosystem: Environmental > Aquatic > Marine > Unclassified | place: USA: California... | reverse complement strand
TTTTGAACCCCTTCTTTCCAATCATCACCATGAACTACAAAATCAGGTTTTTCATTTAATAAATTAGCAACATAATCAAGTTCGTCTTGAGCAATTACCTTATCAACTCCTTTTATGTTTTCAACTATTAACCTTCTCTGATTAAAGTCCAGATATGGAAGCCTTTTGTAACTAGCAATTGCTTTATCCGTTAATATTCCAACTGTAAGTACCCCAAGTTTAGAAGCCTCTCTTATAATATTCAAGTGTCCTGGATGCAAAATGTCCGCACTCATTGCGATGTAAACTTTTTTTTTCATTTTTATTTATTTTAAAATTGTTTTAATGTAATAAGTATCATGTTCTTTTTTATGTCATTTTAAAAAATTTTTAGTTTAAAATCGGTTGAATCACACGCTCTTATACTTTATAAGCATATTTATTTTAATAATTTATTTATTTTAGAATTACTTCCCCAAAATTCCATTGGTTCAAGTGGGGAATAGGGATAATATCCGAAATTTAAAACTAGGGTTTGCTTGAAATTTTTAACATATTGAACTATAAAATCTTTTAACCTTATCGGTTCCCCACTGCAAACATTAAAAATTCCATTGTTTTGAGAATCCAAAGATAATTTTGAAATAATCTTTGCAACCTCATTTACAGGAAGATAATCTCGAATTTGACTTCCTCCGCTGAGGTTAATTTGTTTTTCTCCATTATTCAAAGCGTGATTAATCTGTGAAATTAATGAATTTGGATTTTGGCCTTCTCCATAAATATAGAATAATCTAAGCCACTTAAAATTACATCCATTTGAATTAGTTTTAAATTCCAAATAACGTCTCAATGCATCTTTAGCAATTGAATAAGGATTTGAAGGAAAAGTCGACATATCTTCTTTCATTTCACCGGATTGAATACCATATTCAAAACAAGTTCCGACTACTACTAGTGATTTTAGTCCATTGTCTATTAAATTGTTTAAAAACATAATATCTTTTGGTAGGTTTTCAGTTAAATGAAATTTTTCAGTATAATTGGGTAAATTTGGCCAAGCTAAATGAATTATTAAATCTGGTGAGCCCAAAAATTGAAACCAATTGCTTTTCTCCTCATGAATATTTGCTTCAATAAATAAAATTGAAGCTTGACTAAATTTATCAACTAATCGCTTTTGGTTTCTTGATAATGCGACAATTTGATGTTTAGTATTTTCGATAAGGTAATTAACAACATGATATCCTATAAATCCAGTCGCACCAGTAACTAAAATTTTCATAAAAATTAAAATATTTCTAATCCAGGGATTGCAACTACAAATTTTGATCCAAAATTTCTCATTTGAGAAAGTTGTAAACTGATTTCTTCTTTTAAATTCCAGGGCAAAATAATAATATAGTCAGGTTTTGTTTCTTTTAATTTATCAGGGTGATATACTGGTATCCTTGAACCTGGCAATAATCTATTTTGTTTGTATGGAGAGGCATCAACTACGTAATCAATTAAATCATTCCCCTTTATACCACAATAATTAAGCAGAGTATTACCTTTAGCAGCTGCACCATAGCCAACTACTTTTTTCCCTTCATTTTTGGCTGTTAATAGAAAACTCAGAAACTCGTTTTTAATAATATTAACTTTTTCCTGAAATCCTTGATAATATTCAAGGGTTTTAACTCCTAAATCTTTTTCTCTCTTCAATAAAGATTCAACAGATGGTGAAATTTGTTTTGATTTATCTTCAATATGTTTGGTGAAAATTCTTAAGCTGCCACCATGTGTTGTCAATTCCTGAACATCAAAAAACTCAAGACCTTGTTTTTCAAATACAGATTTTAAGGAAGTAAACGAAAGATAAGAAAAATGCTCGTGGTAAACTGTGTCAAATTGCTTAAACTCTACGAGTTTACACAAGTGAGGAAATTCAAACGTATTGACACCTTCAGGTTTCAAAGCTAATTTAACTCCTTTAATAAAATCATTTATATCAGGGACATGGGCCAAAACATTATTTCCTAAAATCAAATCCGCTTTCCCGACTAATTTTTCTCTAACAAGTTTTTCACTAAAAAAGTCTTCAATACACTCAATGCCCTTTTTTTTAGCTACTAGTGCCGTGTTGGTGGTGGGTTCAACTCCTAAAACTGGTATATTTTTTTCATGAAAGTATTGCAGTAAATAACCATCATTTGATGCAATTTCAACAATAAGACTTTTCTGATTATATTTAAATCTTTCAATCATTTCAATTACATATCTTTTAGCATGAGCCAACCACGATGTACTAAACGAAGAAAAATAGGTATAATCATCATTAAAAATATTTTCCGCTCTTTCTATTTCATCCACTTGAACTAACCAACATTTTTCACATACAAAAACTTTCAAAGGAAAATAAATTTCGGTGTGATTCAAGGCTTCACTATTAACCATAGCATTTGACGGTGGGCATGTTTGCAAATCGCAAAATATATGAGTTAAATGATTATTACAATGTCTGCAATTCATATTTATTTTAATTAAAGTTTTTTGTGTTTTTTATCTCTATCTGAAATCACCTTGGGAAATACAGGTAATTGAAATTTTATTTTTACATCATCAAAACAAACGCCATCTTCAAATTCAGGTTGATAGAATTCATCGTGTAAATAAATTAACTCAGAGTTATCTTTTAAAGTTAGAAATCCATGAGCAAATCCTTTTGGAATATATAGCATTATATTATTATTACTACTCAATTGAATTTGAAAAACCTTTAAAAAAGTATCCGAAGTTTCTCTCAAATCTAGAACACAATCTAACACAGCGCCCCTAATACATCTCACAACTTTGGTCTCTTGATATGGTTCTTTTTGAAAATGAAATCCTCTCCAGGTATATTTATCAGAACTAAAAGAATGATTCATTTGCATCCAACTTCCTGTAAAATTTGGTATATTATCTTTGAACAAGTTATTATCGAACATCCTCATAAACCACCCTCTATCATCACCTTTTTTTTCTAGATGAATTTCATATAACCCTTCAAAATTTGTTTTTATGAATTTCATATAATAATATACTGATTTAATTGATCTTCTGTAATTATTTTACTAGAATGATTAAATTCTTTATACCATTCGATTGTTTTTTGAATTGAAACTTCATTTTTCCATTTTGGATTCCATCCCAACTTTATTTTTGCTTTATCAATATTCAAACTCAATAAACCAGCTTCATGAACGTGTTCGTTTCGCACATCTACTTCATAATTAATTTTATCCCAAATATTTTTGGCTATTTCTAAAACTTCACCTACAGTTAGTATTTCATTTTCTTCGGGGCCAAAATTCCAACCTTCTGCAAAATCTTTTTCTCCGTTTAACAATTTTTGTCCAAGCATCAAATAGCCAGAAATAGGATCTAAAACATGTTGCCAAGGTCTCGTAGCATTAGGGTATCTAATATTTGCTTTTTCGCCTTTTAATGCACTTTTTATTAAATCGGGAATTAAACGATCAATACTCCAATCACCACCTCCAATAACATTTCCTGCACGAGCTGACGCTAATAAAGTCTGATGTTTATTATTATAATCTTTTATATTAAAAAAAGAATTTCTATATGAACTGACCGCTAATTCAGCACAGCCTTTGGAGCTACTGTATGGGTCAAACCCACCCATTCGGTCTGTCTCAATATATCCCTCATTTTGTTCTACATTTTCATAGCATTTATCTGTAGTTATTACAAGAATTGCTTTTACTGATTCACAATATCGGGCTGCTTCCATTACATTTAAAGTTCCCATCACATTGGTAGAATAAGTTTCAATGGGATTATGATACGAGTATCTAACTAAAGGCTGAGCAGCTAAATGAAAAACAATCTCGGGTTTGAATTCATACATTACTTTGGAAAGTGTTTCTAGATCTCTTACATCATTAAAATATGTATTATAATCAGCGTTTAACAATGAAAAATGATTTGGCTCAGTGTTTGGTGGTAATGCATACCCAACAACCTCAGCGCCTATTTTCTGAAGCCAATATGCCATCCATGAGCCTTTGAAGCCTGTGTTTCCAGTTAAAAAAACCCTTTTCTCTTTGTATAATTCAAACATATTCTTAATCCCAAATTTTCCATGGAGCCTTACCATAATTCCATAACTCTTCAAGCTCTATTTTATCACGCATAGCATCCATACATTTCCAAAATCCATAATGCTTATATGTAGCCAGTTCTCCAGATTTCGTTATTTCAATTAATGGGCCTTTCTCAAATTGAATTTCATCCATATTTCCTTCAAAAAAATTAAATACAGAAGGCTCCAAAACCATAAAGCCGCCATTAATCCAAAAACCATCATCCACTGGCTTTTCTACAAATTTTAATACATCTCCTTTTTCATCGATTTCTAAGTTTCCAAACCTTCCCGGCAACTGAATAGATGTTAGCGTTGCTATTTTACCTTTGGTTTTATGAAACGCCAATAATTTTTTAATGTTAACATCAGAAACACCATCACCATAAGTCAATAAAAATGATTCATTCCCAATATACTTTTGAACTCTTTTTAAACGACCAGCTGTGTTGGTCTCATATCCAGTGTCTACTAATGTAACTTTAAAATTTTCTTGAGTGGGCTGATGTACAGTAGTTTTATTTTTTGACAAATCAACAGTAATATCTGAATTTGTAAAAAAGTAATTAATGAAATATTCCTTAATCATAGCTTGCTTGTATCCAAGACAAACAATAAAATCGTTGAATCCTTGTGATTCATAAAACTTCATTATATGCCATAAAATAGGCCTACCCCCTATTTCTACCATTGGTTTTGGCCTTGCTTCTGTTTCTTCCATTAATCTGGTACCTAAGCCTCCAGCGAAAATTACTACTTTCATAAATTTATAATTTAAATAAATGGAAGATTTTAAAAATTAGTATCTATAATATTATGTTATTAAAAGCTTTTGATCTTCTACTCTAATAAAATCAGATTACTCTCGAATTAGTTTTTCTGATTCTACACATAATTTAATAATATGTAAAGCCCCTAACTTTATATCTAAATGTATTGACAACACATATAAACATTACTACTTGTCTGTATAATATTGAAGCTAATTTGATGTAATTAACGAATTTTCAAGTGAACTCTGATTGTATTTCTGCTTATAAAAAAATCTGATACTATGTTTTTCATTAGGTAATTACTTATTTATATAAAGACTTTGTTGCATTTAAATCAATTAAGCACCTAATATGTTCATCTAAATCTATCTTTTGTGAATGCTAACTTTTACTGTCTATTAGCATAAAAATTTTTTGCACACCATACTGCGCACCAAAACCTCTTTTTTTGAAGATTATCGTTACTCCCAAATTTTAAATAAAACTATTTAAAGTCTGAAAATGAATGATTTAATGATTTACATATATCCGTGAATACGAATCGGCCGAATGGACCACACTAATCTTTCATCCCCACAACCTTTCCCAAATCTAGATGCTCAAACACACTGTTCTGGCTAATATATTCAGGAACTATTCTCTTCATCGTTGCCACCATTGTTGATTCATCTCCGTTGTTGGAAATTTGAGACGAAAATTGTTTAAAATATTGGCTAAGTTCATAAAAATCTACTTCTCGCACCTTTGCTATCATAATTTTATCATGGTAGGTTTTGATGGTATTTTCACCATCGGTCAGCAGCTCCTCATAGAGCTTTTCACCTGGGCGCAGCCCACTATAGGTGATATTGATATCAATATTGGGCACCATACCATACAACCGAATCATTTTTTTAGCAAGATCTGCAATTTTTACTGGCTTTCCCATATCAAATACAAAGACCTCTCCCCCATTGCCCATGCTGCCAGCTTCCAGTACCAACTGGCAGGCCTCTGGAATGGTCATAAAATAACGGGTGATATTGGGATGGGTCACTGTTAAAGGACCGCCTTTTTCAATTTGATCCTTAAAGCGCAAAATCACTGAACCGTTCGAGCCCAGTACATTGCCAAAACGGGTTGTGATGAACCTGGTTTTTTGATCCGTTGAACCAGCCAAACCCTGAACATACATTTCAGCCAGGCGTTTAGATGCGCCCATTACGTTGGTCGGATTGACTGCTTTGTCGGTAGACACCATCACAAACCGATCAACACTGTATTTTAATGACAGGTCAGCGACCTGCTGAGTGCCAAGCACATTCACTTTTATGGCCTCCATAGGATTGAACTCCATCATGGGTACATGTTTATATGCTGCGGCGTGGTAAACATGGTGGGGCTTGAATTTTTCAAACAGGGCCTCCATCCTGGGCAGGTGATTGACACTGGTAAGATAGGGTATGCACTGAACAGCATGACCACTTTCTTTCATTTCAAGTTCAAGGTCATGAAGCGGTGTTTCGGCCTGGTCGCAAAGGATGATCATCTCAGGAGAAAAACGCGAAATTTGGCGAACGATTTCACTGCCAATGGATCCGGCAGCCCCTGTCACCAAAATTCTTTTCCCCCTTACCTGACGACGAATTTGCTCATTATCCATGACAATGGGCTCGCGCTCCAGCATGTCCTCTATGCGGATGCTTTTCAGTTGCTTGGGAGCAAAACTGCCATCAGCCCATTGCTGATAGGGTGGTACGGTAAGTACCGTAATTTCATGGTCCAAACAAAAATCTACCAATTCATTTTTACGTTCAGGAGAAAGCGAAAAACTGGAAATAACCACTTCATCGACAGTGGTCACGCTGATTAAATCCTTGAATTGCTCAAATGAGACAATCGAGACCCCATCAAGGGATTTGCTGTTTTTTTTGCGGTCATCGTCAATAAAAGCAGCAACATGGAACCCCGTTCTCGCGTCATGCATTAAAACCCGCTTTGTTGCCAACCCTGCTTCGCCAGCACCATAGATCACAACCGATTTTTGGTTTTTATTTTTGTTCCTGAGCATTTCAAAACCATACTTGACCGCAACCCGGTACCCTAGGAGAAAAACAAAACAGATCAGGGAATACAAAATCAACAACACATTGGAAATACTTTGACCAGATGTGACGTCGGTGTAAATGAAATGTATCAGAAAAAGCAAAGACGTTGAAGCTGCAACAGAAATGAATACACGAAATGCATCCTGCAATCCGGTGAACCGAACAATCCCTCTGTAGGTTCTAAGGGAACTGAATACCAGGGTGTTCACAATGACAATCAATATGGAAACCTGAAAAATCTCTTTCCATCCCAAAACGCCGAGAAGCAGGTTATTTTTCAACAAAACAGCAACCAACATGGCTGCTGTACTCATACCGATATCCAATAAAAAAATAAACCACCTGGGCACAATGTTTATTTTTTTCAGCAATCTCAAGGTTTTGGTGTAATTCATCTGAGGAATATGGGTGATGCTATAGGTTTTTTTTAATCCACACATGGGCCAGCAGGAAAGCGATGGCAAGAAAACATGCCAAAAAACCACCGGCGACCAGTGACTTGAGTTTGCTGACCTTTTCCTTTGGAAGCGGCAGCGTGCTTTGATCGACCAATTGTATCACAGGCGTTTCCTGGTTCAAAATGGTCTTTGACAACTCCAAATTCTTGACCACTTCTGCAAAAATGGTTGCCGCCATTGTCTTTTCCCTTGAACTGATCTCTGAAGCAATAGGAGCAGTCCTGATCGCAGGGTTGGCATCAACCAAGGACTGCTGGCTGGTCGCGGCGGCATAGGTTTTGTTGTTTAACAAAGCAGCAAGGCTGTCTGCCTTCAACTGGAGTTTGGCAACATTGATGGCCTTGGTCTTTGTTTTTGACTCCACATAACGTTCTGTAGCAATTTTAACAAGCCTTTCTGTAAAAAGAGATGAAAGCAATTCATCACGGGTAATCACTTTTACTTCAACAAAAGATGCTTTTTTGTCTGGCTTGCCAACAATCAAATCCGTTTTTACAATTGCAGAGACCAATGTTTGCATTAAACTGTCTTCCTTTCTTGGCATTGTTCCGTTCGAATATTTGCTGAAATCAATTGAACCAATATTTTCGTTTTTTGCCCAACTAGCTTTGAGTTTTTCTGATGCAGCATACTGGTCTGCCAAGGTAATCTTGGCTTTTTCGTCACAAAAAGTCAACAACGTTTCCCTTATCAATCCCTCACTTTTCAGGAACAGCAAGATATTGTCTCCACTGAAAATTCCACCACCACCCGCACCTCCCAGGTCAAATCCAAACTGGCCAGCCAAGGAAGCCAAGCCACCGCCTGCAGACTTTCCATCCTCTACTACAAAACTGAGCTTGGCAGTATATCTTAAAGGTTGCATGAATGCATAGACAAGACCAAGTGTGCCACCCAATAATCCTGCCAATGAAATGATTATCCATTTGGTCAAAAGGTATTTCCAAACGGATTGTAACTTTTGAACCAATTCTTTTAAACTGATTTCGCCTGAATCTTGCTGTTGTTTATCTTCCATTGAACAATTTTTTAATGGCATTTAGCATCCTACCTGAACAACAGCACCAACCCAGTCATGACAGCAGAAAATGCAGACACCAAGATACCTGCTTTGGCAGGATCAAATGACTTTTCCCTTTTCTCATCCTTCTTAGGAACAAATACAGTAGAACCCGGTAAAATCTTAGGGCTGATGCTGAATAAACCAAGTATATGTCTTTTCTTTAAGGACTTCCCATTGGGGTAAATAACAAATGTGCTTCTTCTTAATGCATTGACAGAATACCCTCCTGTAAGTGCAATGTATTGATTAATTTTTAGGTCTTGTTCATACTGTACGGAAATGCTTTTTTGTACCCCTCCTACAATGGTTACAATATAATTTACCTGAGGAATCATCAATTCATCTCCCTCTTCAAGAAGAATATCATCTTTTGATCCTGGACTGCTCAATGCTTTTCTAAGGTTGATGGCTACTTCTACCGTAGCTTTATCCATCTCTACTATTTCTGACGCTACAATTGCAATTGAATCCTTCTTGATATTCGCTTTTGCCACCCGACTTATCTCATCTGATTGAATGCCGCGGCTTCTCCTGATCAATTTTGCGGCATCCAGATCACCCACAGCTGTTACCCCCCCAGAGCGATTCACCAAACTGCTTACTAAATCAGCTTGGGATTCCATGATATAACTACCTGGCAAGAGGACTTGGCCACTGATGCTGACTCTTTTTTGAGGTACGGCTCCCGGATCAGCTTTGATCGACACCACATCAAAGGGTTGCAAGTAAAAATCTGCCCCAATTTTGTTGAGATTTTTATCCACCGCTATTTCAATGATATCAGCAATTTTTATGTTGAAAGCACTTTGATCAACTCCCTGAATTCTTCGTCCAATCTCGATCTTGGAGGGGTAGGCATTTTCCAGGAAGCCCCCTGCCTTCAAAATAAGGCCTTGAAGGGTCAGGGAATCTTCATATGCAAAAGATCCTGTTTTCCTGATTGCTCCATTGATGGTGACATTGGGCTGATCCTTTAACTCCTGAACGAAGAACACCTGCAATGAATCATCTTTTTTCAATGTCAAGGCTTCCTGACCTGAAAGTTGTTTTTGGAGGTCTAGGTCTTTAAAAGCCTTGGACCTGTCTTCGTTGACCCTTGTCAGGTTTGCCCTGCCCGTAAAAGCACCATCTGAGAGTCCCTGTGCCTTGGCAATCAGACCCTTGATGTCAAGGCCCGGTTCTATTGCATAAGCGCCTGGCTTGGAAACGGCTCCGGTAACGAATACCCGGTTCTCGAATTTTTCTGAAACCGTATTGATGTTCAATGAATCTCCGTTGTTCAATGTAAAAATCTTGAACTGGTCTTTTGGAATGTCCAACACAGTTCTATCAACTTCCGTAAACCTTTGACCGGTAATCCGCCCCTTGAACGCATTGCTGAGGAAGCCACCAGTAAAAGCCAGTGCATCCTCCAGGTGTTCACCCTGTTTGACTTCAAAAACTCCGGTTCTATTGAGCGCTCCTTCCAGGCTTACCTGTACCTTTGCAAATGGGACCCTGATCACATCATTGTCGCGCAAAGAAATGTTAGAAGACTGATCACCTTTGAGGATAAACGCATAGAGGTCTGCTGTTGCAATGATTTTATTGTTCCTGACCAGCTCAATGTTTCTGAAAGAACCATTGTCTGTAGGACCTCCTGAGCTGTACAATGCATTGAACAGCGTGGCTATAGAGGGAAGTGTAACCGTTCCAGGTTTCTTTACCGCCCCAATGACCATGACCTGTATGCTGCGCATAGAACCCAATGTCAATTGCAAACGGGTAGTTCCCGATGACAGGGATGGATAAAATTTGATCAGCCTCGCCTTCAGTACCCCGCTTGCCTGCTCGATGCTCAAGCCACTCAAATTGACAGGGCCTGCGTATTTTACATTGACCACCCCTTCTGGGCTAACAACCAATTTCTGGCTCGAGATGTTGTTCCCATAAATATCAAGCTGAAGCTCATCGTCCGGCCCAATAACATAGGTTTGGGGAGTAGCAATCTTCAGGTTGGGTACAAACAATGGATCGGCACTGCTGAACAACTCAGCGCCAAACACGCGTGAAGGTTTTGAGGTTGGGGCTTGGGATGTTGGTTCTCCCTTGTATTGGCGCTTGTTGGCAGTAGCTTCAGCCGAATTCTTTTGGTCCTTGTCGTTTCCCGCATTGGTCGTTGAACCAACCAATCCCTTAACCCTTGCGGCCAATGCCTGCAATTCAGCATCAGGCAACCCTTTTTTCTGAAAATCGGCTATCATTTCAGCTTCAGACATCCCCGAAGATTGCGCTTGTTGTATGAACTGCATCAACTGCGCATCTGTGATTTGCGCAGACCTTATTTTGCTGAGGTCAGATGGCAGCTGTGCATACAAAAGGTTGCTACCAAGCAACAAAACGATCAAGAGAAAGAACTTTGGATATTTTGAGATCTTGTGCATAAACAAAATTAATGAACCATTGGGTTAAAAAACCAAATCATCTACCTATGGCTTCGCCACCTCAGCCACAGGGTCAAGAAAAACTGGCTATAAAAAAAGTGGTCAAAACCGGAAGTCATTGACCACTTTGCTCAAATATGCTTGGAGGACAAAAAATATGAATTGGTTAAAAATAAATTTTTCATCCCCAGAAAGTAATGTGTTGGTTTTAATCGGGTTAGGGTACAAAGATAATCCAAAATTTATCAAAAAACATGAACTCGGGGGGGGGGGTAAATTTTCTTGTAAACCCTGATGCTCCGTTAATACCTGTACTGCTCCGACTTGAACGGGCCAGTTTTGGCTATGCCAAGGTAGTCTGCCTGTTCTGTGGTCAGCTCATCCAAGACAACACCAATCTTTGAAAGATGCAACATGGCAACTTTCTCGTCCAGGTGCTTCGGAAGGACATATACATTCTTATCGTACTGGGCATTGTTGGTCCAGAGTTCAATCTGTGCCAGGGTTTGGTTGGTGAAGGAGTTGCTCATCACAAAGCTGGGATGACCTGTGGCACAACCCAGGTTGACAAGACGGCCTTCAGCAAGCAGGATGATGTCCTTGCCATCCACATTGTAGATGTCAACCTGTGGCTTGATGGTATCCTTTGTATCGCCATGGTGGGTATTCAACCAGGCAACATCGATTTCAATGTCAAAATGCCCAATGTTGCACACAATGACCTTGTCCTTCATGGCCTTGAAATGGGCACCTGTGATCAGGTCGCGACAGCCTGATGCGGTAACAACAATGTCCGCTTCTTTGACGGCATCGATCATTTTCTTCACCTCAAACCCGTCCATTGCAGCCTGCAAAGCGCAAATCGGGTCAATTTCGGTTACAATCACACGGCAACCGGCACCTGCCAATGAAGCTGCAGATCCCTTGCCCACATCCCCATAACCACCCACAACAGCCACCTTGCCGGCAAGCATCACGTCAGTGGCCCTTCTGATGGCATCCACCAGTGATTCCTTACAACCGTATTTGTTGTCGAACTTGGATTTGGTAACAGAGTCGTTTACGTTGATGGCTGGCATCGGAAGGGTTCCCTTGGCCACGCGCTCATACAACCTGTGAACACCGGTAGTGGTTTCTTCAGAAATTCCCTTTACATGAGGTACCAACTGGGGGAACTGGTCTAATACCATGTTGGTCAGGTCTCCGCCATCGTCAAGGATCATGTTCAGGGGCCTGTCGTTGCTGCCAAAGAAAAGGGTTTGCTCAATGCACCAGTCAGCCTCTTCAATGCTTTGGCCCTTCCAGGCAAACACACCGATACCTGCAGCAGCAATAGCGGCAGCCGCATGGTCTTGGGTGGAAAATATATTGCAAGAGCTCCATTTGACCTCGGCACCAAGGGCCACCAGGGTCTCTATCAATACAGCCGTCTGGATGGTCATGTGCAGGCAACCGGCAATCCTGGCGCCTTTCAAAGGCTGGGAAGCGCCGTATTCCTCACGAAGGGCCATCAGTCCGGGCATCTCTGCCTCAGCCAGCCTGATTTCCTTTCTGCCCCATTCTGCAAGGGTGATATCTTTGACCTTATAAGGCAATGCAAAGTCGAGTTGTGCGATATTTGACATGAATTTTATTTTTAATTGTTAGATCCCAAATGCTTTTTTCACCTTGGAAACATAATCCAGCTTTTCCCAGGTAAACAGTTCCACCTTAAGAGTCTTGCTCTTTCCACCGGGAGATTTGAAAGTTTTGGTCACCACCTCATTTTTTCTTCCCATGTGACCATAGGCAGCTGTTTCGCTGTACATCGGATTCCTGAGCTTCAGTCGTTGTTCAATGAAATAAGGGCGCATGTCGAAAAGGCCTTCAACAACTTTTCCGATTTCACCATCAGTAAGACCCACCTTGGAAGTTCCATAGGTATTGACATTGATGCTGGTAGGTTTTGCAACCCCGATTGCATATGATACCTGCACCAAAACCTCATCTGCGACTCCTGCGGCTACAAGGTTTTTGGCAATATGGCGGGTGGCATAGGCTGCAGAACGATCGACCTTGCTGGGATCTTTTCCGCTGAAAGCACCACCACCATGGGCTCCGCGGCCACCATAGGTATCCACAATTATTTTTCTGCCCGTCAGCCCGGTATCCCCATGCGGTCCACCAATGACAAACTTGCCCGTAGGATTGACATGGAAAGTGATGGAACTGTTGAACAGCTTGGCGTATTTAGGGAACTTCCTCTTGATCCTTGGAACAAGGATATTGATCATGTCTGCCTTGATCTTCTCCTGCATTTGCTTCTCAGTGGCAAAGTCGTCGTGTTGGGTAGAAACCACGATTGTATCAATCCTTATCGGTTTGTTGTTGTCGTCGTATTCAATGGTGACCTGGCTTTTGGCATCTGGACGGAGGTATTGGATCTGCTTGTTTTCCCGCCTCAATACTGCTAATTCCAACAAAATCTTATGTGCAAGATCCAATGTTAATGGCATGTAATCCGCTGTTTCATTGGACGCATATCCAAACATCATTCCCTGATCTCCAGCACCCTGCTCTTCCTTCTTTTTCCGCTCAACACCCTGGTTGATGTCGGATGATTGCTCGTGAATGGCAGAAAAAATGCCACAGCTGTTGGCATCAAACATGTATTCACTCTTGGTATAGCCAATTTTGTTGATCACGCCCCTTGCGATTTCCTGGACGTCCAAATAGGATTTGGACTTCACCTCCCCTGCCAGTACAACCTGACCGGTTGTTACCAGGGTTTCGCAGGCCACTTTCGATTGCTTGTCGAAAGCAAGGAAATTATCAATCAAGGCATCGGAGATCTGATCAGCCACTTTATCAGGGTGTCCTTCTGAAACACTTTCTGAGGTAAACAAATAAGGCATAGGTGTATTTTATTTTTGGCGAAATTACTGCAAAAAAGCATGAAAATGAAAGCGCATTGAGATGCAGTATGCAAGAGTTTTGAAGTGGTTGCCGGCTAAATGCGACCCCTACTCAAAAAACACCTTCACCGTCTGGTAATACTGCCTTTTTTCATGGTGGTGCTGACCACTGCCTGAAAACTCTCCCAGCCCGAACAATGGGGCGGCGTACCCTTTGTTGACAGCTATCTCCAGATAACCGGCTTCATTGAAAAAGGCCAGCTTCTCCCCTTCTGGAACATCGGCATAGTGGTCGCTGATTTTTTCGATAAAGGCATCCCTCAGCAGCACGATCTTGAAGGACCTACCCCTCCTGCTCTGCTCAAATTCCTCCTGGGTAATGTTGATGATCACATTCAGGAACCTGTCGATCATAAGTATCTGGCCTTCAATGTATTGATCAGAAGCAAAGGGCTTCATGAGGTGTTTTTCCTGGATTGCAATCGAGGCATTTCCCAGTTTTTCCAACTTGACACCACTGAGCAGGGCTGAAAAAGCTTCTACCAGCAGCGAAGTGAAATTCCGGATATTTTTTTTAAAGCCTGGAGGAAATGGAATGGCCACCACCTCATCCGGCAACCCGTTTAAGACCATGGTAATCAGTCCATTGTCGGGCATACCCAGGATCTGGCCTTTGTGGCGTACCAGCAACAAATGGTTCAGGTTGCTGTCGAAGGCATTCACCAAGACCAGGTGAAAAGATTCAGGAGGGAATGCTGAAAAAATATTGCGGCAAACATAGGCCGCCTGCATGAAATTATACGGAATGATGTCGTGCGTAATGTCTATGATCTGAAATCCCTCGTTCAATTTCAAGATCTCACCCTTCACCCCTCCGACCAAATGGTCAGAAGAACCGAAATCGCTGGTGAAAGTGAGGATGGGCATGTATTGGAATGGGTTGAGGTATTGATTGAACTGGCCACCAAAGGTTGGGGCCTAAAAATCTATTTAACCAGTTCCCCTTTTTTAAAGAAAAACTTTCTCACGAGCTTGTCTGCCAGGGAGGGGAAGAATGTATTGAGAAAAACCGTTTGCTTGCCCTGAAAAGTCATCACAACCGTTCTTTTCCGCTTGGCAATGGCGTTGAGAATGATGTTGGCACAGGTAGAAGCATCCATCAGCTGATTTTCATCCAATGGCGACTCTCCCTGGGCAGCACCAGTTTGGTCCAAAGCAACATTCCTGATGTTGGATGCCGTGAACCCCGGACTTACCCACATGACATGTACCCCCTTGTCAACCAATTCTGTTTTCAAAGACTCCAGCCAACCCTGCAGGGCGAATTTGGATGCAGAGTATCCGCTTCGCCCCGGCAACCCCCTGTATCCTGCAATGGATGAAATCCCAACAACAACACCCCTTGAATGAATCAAATGCGGCAAGGCAAATGTTGTGCTATGCACTGCACCAAAAAAATTGATGTCCATTACCTTTTTGATGACGGGTATGATGCCCTTCCCCCCTTCTTCCATCAACCCCCGCATGGAGATACCTGCATTGTTAATCAACACATCAATTCCGCCGAACATCTTGACAGCATGGTTTATCAAGCGCTCGCAATCTTTTTCCACTGCAACATCAACATTGAGCACGCAAAGCTTGCCAATGGGTGATTCTGCTTCAAGTTCCAGAATTTTCTGTTGGCTCCTGCCACAGGTGACCACCTGAGCACCCAAGTCCAGAAGATGCAGCACCAAGGCCCGACCTATTCCATCGGTTCCACCGGTGACCACAACTGTTTTATTGGCGAATTGGTTCATGCAACAAATTTACTCATAAAATCAAAAGAAGAACCCCTGGACTTGATTTTGTATAAAATGGAAAAAGCCACCTTAAAAAGGTGGCTTTTGTGAGTGAACCCGCTGGGACTCGAACCCAGGGCCCATACATTAAAAGTGTATTGCTCTACCAACTGAGCTACGAGTTCTTTCCACTCCGTAATTGGGAGTGCAAAAATAATGGGTTTTTTCATTCCATCAAAAAGAATTTGGACTCGCAATCAGTTTTATTTCAAACCACAATCATTTGCTTGCTAATGCGTGAGGAACAGGTAGGGCACAAATGCTGCACTGAAAAATTTCCTGTCAACATCCCTTAGATAGGGTGGTATATGGTCGCCAACAATTAAAACATCATCCCAGTCCGCGGGTTGAATGGCAGAAATAAAATACAAAAGCTCAATTGCCAGTCGCTTCATCTGATTTTTGGCCTCATCAGAAATGGGCAATGCAGAAATCTCTGCGAATATCTCCCCGGGCACATCCCCGATCTCTTGGGTAAATGGCAAATGCGTATTGACAGTTAGAAAATAGACAAACTTTTTTTTGATGTCCTTGGTTTGTTGCACCATAAAATCAAACATCTCTTCGTCCTTGAGAGATGGGAATGGAGAGTTGCCATCCAATTGTTTGATTTTTCCAATTTTGCTGGTCAATATTTCATCCCTGAAAAAAACATGGTTCAACCCAATGTTGTGCCACCATGTGGCCCTTGCAAACATTTTTCCTGTAAATGAATGGAACCCATAGGTATCATAACCGGCAGCTTTTTTCTTGTCAAACACAGATGGAAACTCAGCTGCTGATGTGTGGTGAAGGAAATACATGTAATTGCCCTTTACATGCATGAGTTCTCTCAATTCAGCAGAAGTTGTACTCCCCCTGAAACGCGTTTGTCCCCATTCTGGCTTGAGATGGTGTTGAACAGCCCAGCTGGAAATGATCTTTTGAAACTTTGTTTGAAAGTCAACATTCTTTGACAAGCCCCAGGATTCCATGATGATCAGCAATTGTTTGTTCGAACTATCCCACATCAAATGCTGCTGGGTTGCAGACACCTCAGACTTGGAAAGGACAACCGGAACTGACTTGTCGTCTTGGAGACGCTGTTTAAAAAAATAAAAATATTCTTTCAAAAGAAAACTCGATACATTTTTTTGGGTAAACCTGAAAACCTTTTCGATTGTAACAATTTTACTTGATCCATTGCAGATATCAATGGAAAAAATCAATGCATAAAAAAATAGAAACCCAAGTAAAAAACCATTCCTGTTCGATTTGATTTTTGGAGCATAGTGTTTTAGTGCATAAAAAATAACTGCACAATATACCAGCACTGCAAAAAAGGCCAGCACATGTGTCAAAGAGAGCGAGAACAGAGAGGCGTACTTTATATTGGACAAAAACTCACCAATGGAAAAAAGATAGGAACTTGAAAAAAGATTCAAAAGATCCAGCAGAAAAATAAAGGAAAAAGCCATGCAAGCATATGCAGGTTTCTTGAAAAAAAGAAGGCAGCCCAACACCAAGGCATACTCATAGTAGAAAACAGACCTGGGCAGGAACATTAAAAATCCAATCAATCCAAAAGAATTGACAACCAGCAACGGAACCAAGGGTTCAAGCTTCTTAAAAAACAAATGCTTTTTCAAATAAATAGATTGAAATTATTGTATACACCATGGCAAGCAAATCATCTGCCAATACCTTCATTGCTGGTGAAAGCGCGCTGGCTTTTTCAAGATTGCGGATGCCCAAGGGTTTTAAAATATCATAGAACCTGAACAATACAAATCCCAAAATCCAAATCACACCTGCATTGAAAGGCATCAACCAAAAACACATCAATGCCAACACTTCATCCAGCGTATAATTGGATGGATCATCCTCATTGGCCCATCGTGCAAAGCTTTTGTACAAAACAAAATGTGCGATTAAAGCAACAGCAAAAATGGACAATTTTATGTCGAAAGCAATGTCCTTCCACAAGTAAAAAACCGCCATGAAAACCAGGGATGTAATGGTGCCGGGCATTTTTTTTACCAAAAAGGAACTATAAAGCCCGGATCCAAACATTAGCGCTGTAGAATGAGTGATGTATTTTTTCTTTGGAAACAGCAGGCTTTGGTAAAGCGAAACAAGGCTGACCATGATGATGGTAAACTGAACCATGTTTTTAAATGCAGAAAAAACCTCTTGCGCCACAAACGCAAAGTTCATGTTCAAATAAATGACTATGATAAAAAAATAGACCAGGATTGTTTTCAATTTCCCCAAAACATTGGAGTCTTTGGAAAACAGCCCCAATGCCCTGCCTGGAAGAATGACCATTTCCCTTGCAAAAAACAAGATGATGAACCAGAGATGAATCTCTTGGTTAAAATAAAGCAATAAAAAAAAGTACACCGTGACCACCTTGTCTGCCACCTGATCAAATTGACGGCCAAATTTGGTCACACAATTCAACCGGCGGGACAAAAAACCATCCAGGAAGTCAGAAAATGCTGCCCAGCTGATGGCAAAAAGCAAGAACATTGGATGGTTGAAATGCACCGTAAAAAATAAAACCGCAATCCTTGAAAAAGTAATGAAATTGACAAACCAGGTCTTGGGGTGAATATTGTGTATGCTGGGTTGTTTTATCACTGGTCAACTGGATGTTTGAAATAATTACGGCTCAATCCGGATTTACAGGTTGTCTAATGACTGGACTAAGACCGCCTGGCTGAATATTGGTTTAATCCAATTGTAAAACTAATTCTTAAAAGCCAATCTACATCCTTGGGGCTCAAAAAGCCAGGCATTGCTTGCAGGCAATGCAGTGTACCAAAGAAATATTTATTTGACCGGCAAGTCAACTTGAACGCTTATCTCCCCCCAATTAATTACATTTGCGTATCCAAAAAATATCTATTATGTCGTTTAACAGGATCAACAACATCGTTGGATGGATCGTTACAGCAATCGCTTGCACTGTCTACATCATGACAGCCGAGGCAGGTGGAAGCTTGTGGGATTGCGGAGAATTTATCAGCTCATGCTTCAAACTCCAGATACCGCATCCTCCGGGGGCGCCCCTGTTCGTCATCATGGGAAGGGTTTTCATCATCCTGTTTGGCGACAATCCCCTTACGGCTGCAAAAGCCGTGAACGTGATGAGTGCATTGGCCAGTGGATTCACCATCATGTTCCTGTTCTGGACCATCACCCATTTTGCGCGCAAAATCGTTCAAAAGGGAACCGAGGCGCTAAACGGAAACCAGATTTTTTCAATCATGGCTGCAGGCACTGTTGGTGCATTGGCCTATACCTTCAGTGATTCTTTTTGGTTCAGTGCTGTTGAGGGTGAAGTGTATGCACTTTCCTCCTTCTTCACAGCCCTCGTGTTTTGGATGATGTTGAAATGGGAACACAATGCAGACCAACCAGGAGCAGACAAATGGATCGTATTGATCTTCTTCATGATGGGCCTTTCCATTGGTGTGCACTTGCTGAACCTCCTCACCATCCCTGCCATTGTAATGGTGTATTATTACAAGCGTTACAAGGTTACAGGAAAGGGAACTTTCATCGCATTCATCATTGGATGCATCATCACGGGTGTTGCTCAAAAGGCAGTCATCCAATACACCATCAAAACCGCTGGAAAATTTGATATTTTCTTTGTCAATTCACTTGGCCTCCCCTTCTTCAGCGGATTCACCGTATTTTTTGTATTGCTTGCCTTCGCCATTTTCCTCGGCATAAAATATGCTAATTCTCCGAAAATGAAGGCGAATGGATATTTCCTGAAACTTGGTCTTTGGTGTTTTGCATTCATGTTGTTGGGATATTCAACCTATATCACCACCATGATCAGGTCTGCAGCAAACCCTGCCATCGACATGTACAATGTTGACAATCCGATGAGCCTTGAAGGATACCTTGGACGTGAGCAATACGGTGATTTCCCATTGCTCTATGGTCAGGTGTTCACGGCAAAGCCCATCGATTATGAGGAAGGTTCTACCCGTTATGTGAAGGGAAAAGACAAATACCTTGCTGTCGGAAAAGACCAATCTCCTGTTTACGAAGCGGAAGATAAAATGTTGTTCCCCCGGGTATGGGATGCGAGCAATGACCAAGGCCATGCAACTTTCTACCAGCGTTGGCTCAACCTTGCAGATGGCGAAAAGCCAACCATGGCCAACAACATCAGCTGGGCCATCAGTTACCAAATCGGATGGATGTACCTCCGTTATTTTGGTTGGAACTTTGTGGGAAAGCAAAACGACATTCAGGGATTTGGCAACAAGCGCGATGGCAATACAGTTACCGGCATCAATGCAGTAGACAACGCCATGTTGGGCAACCAGGACAAGCTGCCTTCAAGCATTCGCAACAACAAAGCCAACAACAGGCTTTTTGCACTTCCGTTTATCCTTGGCATCCTTGGAATACTCTATCAATACAAGCAAGACAAAAAGGGTTCTTTCGTTTCTTTTCTCCTGTTCTTTTTCACTGGACTGGCCATTGTATTTTATTTGAACCAAGCGGGCAACCAACCGCGTGAGCGTGACTATGCCTACGTAGGATCATTCTATGCCTTCGCGATTTGGATTGGGCTCGGCGTATTGCAGGTCAAGGACTGGATATCCAAATTCACCAGTGCATCCGTGTCCAATGCAACAGCAGCACTTGTTTGTCTGTTGGCCGTTCCCGTGCTGATGGCAGCTGAAGAATGGGATGACCACGACAGGAGCAAAAAACAAACTGCGCGGGACCTTGCCAAAAACTACCTTGAAAGTTGTGCGCCTAATGCGATCCTCTTCACTTTTGGAGACAACGATACCTACCCACTCTGGTATGCACAGGAAGTAGAAGGCATCAGAAAAGACATCAGGGTGATCAACTATTCTTTGTTGGGCATTGATTGGTACATCAACCAGATGCGCTATAAGGTCAACGAAAGCGCTCCCATAGATGTCATCTGGTCTGCCGACCAGATTGAAGGCGGAAAGCGCGACTATGTGCGTTTCTTCGAAAGGGAAGGCATTACCGATCAAAACAGGTATGTTGACCTTTACAGCCTGATGCATGATTTTGTAGGAAGCGATGATCCTTCTGCCCAACTGCAAATGCAGGACGGAACGATGATGAACTATCTTCCGGTAAAAAAAGTAAGTGTGCCGGTGGACATTGCTGCAGTAAGAAAAAATGGTACCGTTGAACCCAATGACAGTGTTGCCACTGAAATTCGGTTCGATCTTCCCAAAGATATTTTGTTGAAAAATGACATGGCAGTCCTGAACATCATTGCCGCCAACAAATGGAGCCGTCCGATTTATTTTACTTCTCCATTCGGCGAACTTGGATTTGGACAATACCTGCGCAGCGAAGGCCAGGCCTATCGCCTTGTGCCTGTGGCTGGACAAAACATGATCAATTCAAGGGTTTCGTACGAAGTCCTGAAAAATAAATTTGCTTTCGGAAGTGCCAACATCCCTGGAGTATATTTTGATGAAGAGAACAGAAGGCACCTGGTCGGCATCAGGCAATCCTTCGCTGAAACCGCCAACCAGCTTGCAATTGAAGGCCAGACTGAAAAGGCAAAGGAACTCCTGAACATCGCAGACAAGAACCTGCTTGCCGGAAACTTCCCTTACGGCCTGGTCAGCAGACAAAACCAGCACAATACCATCAGCATCCAATTCCTTGAAGCAGCATACAAAGCAGGCGACAAAAAACTCGCAGCAAAAGTATCTGCTTCCCTCAGCAAAGACTTGAATGAACAATTGGCCTACTATGCCTTCATCGGCAACATGTCAATAGCAGAATTGAACCAAGCCGTTCAAGACCTGATGGCCAACAAAGCAGACAACCTGAACAACGACCAAAGACAGATGTTCATGGAAATCAGACAGGCCTTTATTTTGCAGGAGTATTTACGGGGGTTGGAAGCGGTGAATAAGTGATACTGCAGGGACGAGGGACTAGGGACGAGGGACAAGTGGACTGACAGGGACGAGGGACTAGTAACGGCTGTTTCCCTTGTCCCTTGTCCCTTGTCCCTTGTGCCTAAAAGCCCTTGTCCCTAATGACGGCTGTTCCCCTCGTCCCTCGTCCCTCGTCCCTAGTCCCTCGTCCCTACAAACCCTCCTCCCTGAAAAACATCCCACCCATCAAATCCCTAAACTCAATCTTCTCAGAAAGGATTTTTTTGCTGATGAGCGAATAGGCGCTAAGGCCGTAGAGGACAAATTCCATGAGCAGGGCCTTGTGTTTGCCGGTTGCCTTGGGATAATATTGCAGAACAAGTTCTGAAAGCCCGACGACGGTGTTCAAGAGTTTCACACGGTCGTTGTCTTTCAAATGAAAGAGCATGTTGATGTGGTTGCCGAGATCAAACCATTGTGAGACAATTTTATAGGGGCTTTCAACTTGGGCCTCGCCCTTGCGCTTTTTCTTGAACCCTTCGGGGTCAGGAAAATATTGCGTGAAGACGGTTCTGATGGAACGCTCGAGGAGGTTTACACTCACCTGGTAAGGGCCTTCCTGTTCACCTTCATAAACCAACTCAATCTTGCCGGTGATGGCAGGGATGATGCCCTGAAGGTCGCTCATCCAAATCTGTGTTCCTTTCTCCTTGTTGATCAGGGCCCTTCTTTCTGCGGCGCTGTAGGCATTTTCCAAAGCGGCAATGGTAAGCCTAGCAGACACGCCGCTTTTTTGATCCACAAACTCACTGGACCGGGCTTCAAAGGCAATCTGCTCAATGATCCTGGCCACCAGATCGCTCTGGTCAATGAGTTTTGATTGTGCTGCATGGACATCTGCCTCTTGTGCAGTAATGCTCAATGCAGCCTCCATCGACTTGGGATAATGGGTCAGGATCTGGCTTTCTATGCGGTCTTTTAGCGGCGTAACAATGGATCCCCGGTTGGTATAGTCTTCCGGATTTGCCGTGAAGACGAAAACAATATCCAAGGGCAAGCGCAGCTTGAATCCACGGATCTGGATATCGCCTTCCTGCAAAATATTGAACAGCGATACCTGGATGCGTGCCTGCAAATCAGGCAGCTCATTGATCACAAAAATGCAACGGTTGCTGCGGGGAATAATCCCATAATGGATGACCCGCTCGTCTGAAAAATCCAACTTGAGGTTGGCAGCTTTTACTGGATCAATGTCTCCGATGAGGTCTGCGACGGAAACGTCCGGCGTTGCGAGTTTCTCACCATACCGCTCAGTCCGGTGCAACCATTCAATGGGTGTACTATCACCATTTTCGATGACCCTGCGTTTGCCAAAACTTGAAATCGGCAGAAAAGGATCATCGTGTAAATCGCTTCCGGCAATGAATGGAACATACTCGTCCAATAAATCGGTCATCAATCTTGCCATACGAGTTTTTGCCTGTCCGCGCAAACCAAGGAACAGCATGTTGTGCCTTGAAAGGATTGCACGTTCGGTATCTGGAATAACGGTATCCTCATAGCCAACAATTCCTGGAAACCGCTCCTCACCTGCCTGCATCCTGGCAATCAGGTTGTCACGCATTTCTTCTTTGATGCTTTTGCTCTTGTAGCCTTGGGCTTTTAATTCGCCGAGTGTCTTTATGTGGTTCATGTAATAAGTTGAAAGGGATGAGGGGAAAGGGATGAGGGGTGAGGGATGTGGAGCAGCTTGGAATGAGGGATGAGGGATGAGAGCGCAACTGGAGATGAGATTGTGATTCCTGGGTTCAGGAATCAAACACAATCAAAGTCACACTCATATCACATTTCGCTTCTTCCCTTTTTCAAAATCATCGAAAACAAAACTTCCGAGTTTATCGAGTGATGCATAAAAAGCCCTGCCATTGTTGCTTTCGGTGAATGCCCGCACAAAACTCTGCAGATAGGGGTCGCTGGTAATCATGAATGTGGTGATTTTGATTTTTACTTTCTTGCACTGTGCGGCCAGGTTAAGGCAGCGGTTGGTGATTTTTCTGTCAAGCCCGAAAGCATTTTTATAATAGTTTTTTCCTTCCTTCAGACAGGTGGGTTTTCCATCCGTGATCATGAAAATCTGCTTGTTGGTATTCTTCCTTCTGCGGAGAATGTCCATGGCCAGTTCAAGACCAGCCACTGTATTGGTATGGTAAGGTCCGACCTGTAGATAAGGCAGGTCCTTGACTTCAATGGTCCATGCATCATTGCCGAACACAACAATATCCAGCGTGTCTTTAGGATATTTTGTTTTGATGAGTTCACTCAAGGCCATGGCCACTTTCTTGGCCGGGGTGATGCGGTCCTCACCATACAAGATCATGGAATGTGAAATGTCAATCATCAGCACCGTGGAGGTCTGTGTCTTGAAATCGGCTTCACGGATTTCAAGGTCATCTTCCCGCATGGAAAAATTTTCAATGCCGCTGTTGATTTGTGAATTGCGGATAGAACTCACAAAGTCAATCTGGTCAAGCATGTCGCCAAACTGAAAGGGACGGGTTTCCGGATTGGTCTCGTCACCCTGACCGCTTTTGAAGGTGCTGTGGTTCCCCTTCCTGGCTTTTTTGAGTTTTCCAAATATCTCATCCAGCGAACGTTTTCTGATTCCCTGTTCCGTCTTTGGCGTGATTTTTATTTCGCCTTTTTCATTGTTGTCATCAATGTAACCTTTCTGCTTCAGGTCTTCAATAAAATCACCAATGCCATACTGTGGCGTACTGAACTTGTACTCCTTGTCAAGCTCGGTCATCCAGCGCAATGCCTCTTCAGCATCCCCATTGGTATAATCCAACAGCTGCATGAAGATCTCCAGCATTTTCTCGAAATCCGATTTGCCGTCTTCCCCCTTGGTATATTTTGAAAAATGAAAGCCCTTCATGGTCTCAGGTAAAGATTAAAAGTAGTCAAAATGAACAACAGAAAACAAACGATTCTGTTCAAAATAAACAGGGAGTCAAACCCAATGCAGCGGAGCAAAATTTCATCCGCATCGGCGGAAGAAAAAAATAAATCAAAGCAGGTTGACCTCCGGTTCCAATTCAACCCCATATTTCTCCCAGACCGATGCCTGGATGTTGTGCGAAAACGCAAGAATTTCTTTTCCGGTGGCCCTGCCAAAATTCACCAACACCAGGGATTGTTTTTCATAACAACCAACATTTCCTTCCCGATGGCCCTTCCATCCTGCTGCTTCAATCAACCACCCGGCAGACAACTTGAATGCTTCACCAAAAGGAAACGATACGAGATGGGCATCCAATGAACAAATCGCCTCCATCCTTTCTTTGCTGACGACAGGATTTTTGAAAAAACTTCCTGCATTGCCCAATTGGACTGGATCCGGGAGCTTTGAACTTCGAATGGAAATCACGGCATTGGATATGTCCCTGATGGAAGCTGATGCTATCCCCATCGCCTTCAAGGCCTCATTGATGGCCCCATAACTGCGCTGCAGAACCGGCTTTTTTGAAAGACGAAATACAACACTGGAAATCACAAGTTGCCCTTTTCGCTGGTGTTTAAAAATACTGGAACGGTATCCAAATTCACATTGATCCCTTGACAATTCAACAAATTCATTCAGGCCCAGGTCCCATGCCCTGACGGAATGCAAAACATCTTTCAACTCAACCCCATAGGCCCCTATGTTCTGAACAGGAGCGGCACCCACAGTGCCGGGAATCAACGAAAGATTTTCAATGCCGCCCCAACCATGGTCGATGCAATGCAAAACAAATTCATGCCAATGGACTCCACTGCCTGCCCTTATCAACACTTCGTCCGCATCTTCGTTGATCAATTCAATTCCACCAATTTGATTCTTTACAATCAATCCATCAAAATCTTGTGTAAACAAGATGTTGCTTCCGGAGCCAATGACCATTTTTCGTTCATGCTCAAATTGGGCGGATGTATAGACTTCCTTCAGGTCATCCTCGGACTTTACTTCAACAAACAGCTTTGCGTTCGCCTCAATACCAAAGCTGTTGTGGGCTTGAAGAGAAATGTTTTTTTGAAGGGTGATCATGGCTTGAAAGGCTTGCTCAAATGAAGTGCTGCATCACCATCCCATTTGTTCGCGAAGATGGGTGATATGCGCAGCATGGTGTTTTCCATGCCATGCATATATGAGCAGCAACTGCCAGAGCGTAATTTGCCGCTCTTGTTCCGGATGAAAAACAGACCGGTTCCACTCCTCTTCCTTGACGGACTTGAGCAATTCATACCACCGGTGGTGCAATGCATGCAAAAGGGTGATGGAAATATTGACAGGAACACTCAACACATCAGCAGTCTCCACCCACTTGTCCTGGTCATAGGGCTTGATGACGGGCCTGTCTTCCGTCAAGCCCAACTTGAAACGGATGAAGGCATTCATGTGCGAGTCAGCAACATGGTGAACCAATTGATTCACGGTCCATCCACCCTCCCTGTAGGGCGTTTGCAATTGGGCCTCGTCCAGGTTCAACACTGCATATTCCAGCATCTTTGGAAGAAAGAGAATATCCGCAAGCCTTGCTTCCTTTTCCTTTTCGGAATATTCAACAAACTGCACTTTACCAATGGGATAACGAAAATCTGTTGTCATGGTGTTGATGGCTTGGTTTAAGAATGTTCTCGGGGCAGGTGAGAAATAAACCCTGCTTCAATCTTTTGAAACAGCAGGCGCTGCCCGTGGCTAAAAAATCTAGCCCTTTACAATCTCTATCAACTCGACTTCAAAAATCAACAAAGCTCCACCAGGAATCATTTCACCAGAACCCTGCTCGCCATATGCGAGGTGATAGGGAATATAGAATTTGTACTTTGATCCTACACCCATCAGTTGAACGCCTTCTGTCCAACCCCTGATCACCTGGTTCAGCGGGAACTGTGTGGGCTCTCCCCTGTCTTTTGAGCTGTCAAATTTCTTGCCGTTCAACAAAAAACCTTCGTAGTGCACCTTGACCGCATTGGTGTCGACAGGCTTTGCGCCAGTGCCTTCGACCAAAACCTCATACTGAAGACCGCTTGCAGTCTGCTTGATGCCAGGCTTCTTTGCATTTTCAGCCAAAAACTTGATGCCCTCATCGATGTTGGGCTGTATCTTTTTACGCACATTTTTTTGCATTGCTGTACGCACAATCATGTCGCACTGCTCGGGTGTAAAAATGGCCTTCCCTTTCAATGCATCCGCAAATCCTGCTGCAAGCACGGAGGGATTGATTTTTTCGATACCCTGCGACTTGAAAAAATTTCCATCCAACACACCAATTGAATAGCTCATGGAATCATCAGCATTTTTAAAAACCAAACTGGGCTTTGCAGTCGCACTTGCCTTTGCTGCAGGCTTCGCTGTGGTTGCTGCCTTCGGAGCCGCGGCAGCAGCAGGTTTCACAGCAGCTTTTGGTGCTGTTTTTGTTTGTGCTGCAACAAATAAACATGTTGTCAAGGATAGGAATACAAAAAATAATTTCTTCATGGTGGTAAATATGAAATTCAAAAATACTGATTTAATGTCAACCCGAAATCAATCTTCCCGAAGGGTATGTCCGGTCATTTGAATGAAGACATCTTCAAGGTTTGCGCCCTTGGATTCCTTCTTTTTCTCAAAGCCACTTTCCAGCAATTGATCAATCAGGCGGTCAGGATGGTCGAGTGAAATGATGCGGCCCGCATCCATGATGGCCACGCGATCGCAGAGGTACTCCGCCTCGTCCATATAATGTGTAGTAATGATGACAGTGGTCCCCAAAGCACGGATGTTCTTGATCAAATCCCAGAGGTTCCTTCTAGCCTGCGGATCAAGCCCTGTGGTAGGCTCATCCAGGAAAATGATCCTGGGCGCATTGATCAATGTGGTCGCAATGGAAAACCTTTGTTTCTGGCCGCCACTGAGGGATTTGTACAGGGATTTCGCCTTGTCTTCAAGGTTCACTTTTGAAAGCAGCGCCATCGGATCCACTTTGCGGTTGTAGAGCCCTCCAAACAATTCAAGCAGTTCAATCAACTTCAATCCAGGATAAAATCCTGAGGTCTGCAATTGAACGCCAATGATTTTTTTGATTTCATCCGGATCCTTGTCGAGGTCGAATCCAGCGATATTGACTTCCCCTGAAGATTTCAACCGCAGTGTTTCCATGATCTCAAGGGTGGTGGATTTTCCGGCACCATTCGGACCTAGGAGTCCAAATATCTCTCCCTCGTGCACATCAAAACTGATGCCCTTGACTGCTTCAAAACTCCCGTAAGATTTTTTGAGGTTGTTTACCTTGATCATGTTGATACTGTGCTTGATTTAATGAGGCTCAATTTACATTAACGTTCAATAAAATACATATTCCCCTTTGGGTGAAACCGCTACCACAGGCAGTTTCCTGTGATCTTCAAAAAAATCATATACCCGCCTGAGGTTGGCTTCAAAACTTTTCAGCGAAGGATCCGCAGTGTATATTTTCTCAAGATAGTCGGCGCTTTTCTCATCCCTGTACTTTGCAGGAAAAATATGGACCGGGATGAACTCTTGACCGGCCGCCTTTGCATATGCAGAGAGTATATAGAGTTCTTCAATTTGTGGATCTGTGATGGGAATGCATCCCACCGTTACGCAACTGCCATGGATATAGATTTCACCGCCAGGCCGCATCGAGTCGGCCAGGAGCTTGTCTGAAGGATTGGGATAGTTCAACCCCAACGACAGGTGATACATGCTGTTGGCATTGAACTCATTGATGTAATAAAACCCTTCCGGCACCTGGTAATCGCCTTCCATGCGCTTAGGGCCGACCGTCCCCGCCAGGGCACAGATCCGATACGATTTGAAGAGAGTGAAGGTGTCTGAGAGCCTGTTTTTCACCCAAACCTGCAAATCACTGTTGAACTTGAAGGAACGGATGTAGATATAATTCATGGGCCAGGCCAGCTTTTTGGCGGCAAACTGCTTTTTCAGCGTGTCTTCGCGGTTGGCAAATGCCTTTGAAACGCGGGAAAATGACTTTTGGTATTCAACAAAAGAACTTTGTGCCCTACCCGAAAAGGAATTGAAAATCACTTGAAATGCAAGCAAAAAGACAATATTGCTGAACTTCATGGCATTGAATTTCATGTCCCTGCAAAATTAATGGTTTTGAATTAGCGATAAGTTAAAGATATTTGCATTCATATGATCAAAGCCGGTATTTTGGGAGGAGGCCAGCTCGGAAGAATGCTGTTGCAGGAAGCGGCCAACTACCCTGTAGAGGTTACTGTAATGGAAAAGGATCCGACTTGTCCTGCTGCGAAACTTTGTCACCATTTCATCCAGGGAGACATCACCAATTACGGTGATGTAATCAGGTTTGGTGAAGGACTCGATGTCATCACAATCGAAATTGAAAATGTAAATATTGAAGCGCTGTTTGAGCTTGAAAACAGGGGCTGCCGCATCATCCCGAAACCGTCAGCGCTGCAGACCATAAAAAACAAAATCCTTCAAAAAGAATTTTACAGCCGCAACGAAATTCCTACTGCAGCATACAAGGTTTTGCAGAGCCAGGAGGAATTGAGGCAAAACATTGATTTTCTTCCGGCCGTGCACAAACTTGCAACCGGCGGATACGATGGAAAAGGTGTGCAAATCCTAAAGTCAGCAGATGAGGTTTCATTGGGATTCGACGCAGCTTCGGTGCTGGAAAAAATGATTTCCATCGACAAAGAGATTGCCATCACGGTTGCTGTTGCGGCCAATGGAAAAACTGCCATCTACCCTGCGGTTGAAATGTTTTTTGATCCGGTCTTGAACCTTCTCGACCTTCAACTTTGTCCGGCAGGGATTCCTCAAAAAACACTGTGGAAGGCCGAGGCCATGGCGATGAGCGTTGCAAGAAACCTGGGCTCACCTGGTATTTTTGCAATCGAAATGTTTGTTGACAGGGATGGCAATGTTTGGGTAAACGAAACGGCTCCAAGGGTTCACAATTCAGGTCACCATACGATTGAAGCGCACTTCAGCTCGCAGTTTGACATGCTTTGGAGAATCATGCTGGATTATCCCTTGGGAAATACCAACATGATCATGTCGTCCATGATGGTCAACCTGCTCGGCGCCGAAGGCTTTGCAGGAAAGACGCGATACGAGGGGTTGGAAGAAGTGCTCTCGATTCCGGATGTTTTTGTTCACCTCTATGGAAAAACAGAAACCAAACCGGGAAGAAAAATGGGGCATGCCACCATCATCAGCAATGAAAAACAAGAACTGATCCACCAGGCAAACAGGATAAAATCTGCACTGAAGATCAAAGGCGATAAAACCATCTAAAACCATTCACATGGCTGCAAGCAAGGCTCCACTCAAAAAGAAACCAATCGTTAGCATCATCATGGGAAGTGACAGTGACCTTCCTGTCATGGTTGCTGCCGCAGACCAGTTGAATGAATTTGGTATTCCATTTGAGCTCACGGTTGTTTCTGCCCACAGGACACCCGAACGCTTGGTGAAGTTTGCGTCTACAGCATCCAAAAGAGGAATCAAGGTCATCATAGCAGGTGCCGGGGGAGCAGCACACCTGCCGGGCATGGTTGCTTCCATCACCACATTGCCGGTGATTGGGGTTCCCATCAAATCGTCCAACTCCATTGATGGATGGGATTCGGTGCTCTCCATTCTTCAAATGCCCAACGGTATTCCTGTAGCCACAGTTGCACTCAATGGTGCCAAGAATGCCGGTATCCTTGCGGCTTCCATGCTTTCCATCAACAGCAAACCTTTGGAAAAGAAACTCGTCGCCTTCAAAACCAAAATGAAGAACGAAGTGGGAAAAAAAATAAAGGGGCTGAAGCAAAAAGGATTTGAAAATACATTCGACCAATAATGGACCTCGCAAAATACATTGACCATGCTGTGCTTCATCCTACCGCAACGGACAAGGACCTTGAGAAAGGTTGTGCGGTTGCGCTGAAGTATGGTACAGCCACTGTTTGCGTCAAACCTTGTGCAGTTGCCCGCGCAGCAGAGCTGCTCAAAGGATCGGGGGTCGGTGTCTGCACGGTGATTGGTTTCCCGCATGGTGGAAACACGACAGACATCAAAGTAATTGAGACCATCGAAGCCTGCAGAAACGGGGCCACAGAAATTGACATGGTGGTCAACATCGGCAAGGTCATTGGCGGCCAATGGGATGAGGTGGAAAACGAGATTGCCCAAGTGATGGATGCTGCCATGGAGCACAATGCCATCCTCAAGGTGATTTTTGAAAATGATTACCTCAACGAAGCACAAATAATACAATTGTGCAAGATCTGTTCAGGCTTGCACGTGGCCTTTGTAAAAACATCCACCGGATTCGGATACGTGAAGCAGAAGGATGGGAAATTTCTCGCAAAAGGCGCTACCCTGGAAGACCTGAAATTGATGCGCGCCAACTGTCCTCCCGAAATTCAAATCAAAGCCTCCGGCGGAATACGCAACCGCGAAGACATGATGGCCGCCATTGAGGCAGGGGCTACAAGGATTGGGATGTCGGGGACGGAGGGGGTTTTTGGGTAAGGGACGAGGGGGGATGGAAAAGGGACGAGGGACAGGGGGTGAGGGATGAGGGCTCAAGGGACGAGGGACAGGGGACGAGGGACGAGGGGGAACAGCCGGTTCAAGGGATGAGGGCTCAAGGGATGAGGGACGAGGGATGGGGGGATGTCCGTTCTTAATTTTTTTCGTTTTCGAAAATGATGACTCCGAATTGTTGCTGGAGGGTCAACGAATGTTTCAGGATGGTTGAAATGAATGAGGGGCCGTATTGTGCGTAGTAGGGCATGAAATTATCGACGCGTTCTTGGAGGGAATTGTTGGGAAACAATTCTGCTTTCAGTTTCCAGATGCGTTGGAGCTGAATGGATTGTTTTTTGCGTTCTGCCTTCAACATTTTCTTTTCCAGTATTTCCAGCTTTTTCAAGTGGTCCACTTCCAACGAATGCACATGCTGCACAAGGGTTTTGTCGATTTCGGCTGCCCGCCTTCTCAAATGATTGAACAACGCACGGCTTTCCTTTTCTTCAGTCTTCAATGACATTTCAATACCAGCCCAGCGTTGCACCAATGCGTTGGCCAGGGAAGTTTCTTCCTTGAAAAGGTCTGCATCCTGGATGTCCAATTCTTTCATCTTGTGCGCATGGTTGGCATCCATGATGGTAAAGCTGTTGCGCAAAACCAGCATTGGAAAAGGAACCTGGTATGCAGCAAAAAGGTCTTTCAACTGCATCCAATACGCCACCTCAGATCCTCCACCCACGAAAAGAACATTGGGAAGAATGGTTTCCTGGTAGATACCCCGCAGGATCACGTTGGGGCTGAACCTTTCAGGATGGTTGTTGAGCTCTTCAAGGATTTCTGGTTCCGTGAAACGGATGATGGTATCGTCCACCGTATAGAGGTTTCCTCTTTTGTCAATCCTGTTCCGTATTCCATCCCGCAGGTAAAATAAATTGACAGGCCTTGGGTTCACCTGAAGCTTGTATTGCGCTTCCAATTGCATGTTGGTTTTTGCAACCAACGCCTGTGCGGTATTCTGCAAAAGATCGTCCTTGAAAATGGATTTCATTTTTTCCTTGAGCACAGCATTGTCGGGCTGCAACACCAACAATCCATGGTCACGGAACAATGCGTTGAGGAGCATGAAAGTTCCCTGTGCCATGTCATTCCCCTTTGCATATGCCTTTCTGAGGATGGAAACCAGTTCCTTTGCATGGGGAAGGTGCGACAGTTCTGCTTCGACCACGTTGATCAAGTCCTGAACACCCTGGTCTGCCTGCATTCTTCCTACAGCGCCCGTCTGGCTGGTGTTCCAGCGGTATTTTTTCTGGTGAAGGTTGAAGGCCGACAATTCATCAAGGTCATTGTCTTCGCTTCCGATATAAAAAACCGGAACAAATTTGCAGTCGGGAAAAATTTCAGAAAAATATTTCGACAAGGCGATGACATGCGCCGTCTTGTAAATGAAATACAGGTAACCGGAAAAAATATTGGGCTGGTGTGCCGTGCAAATGGTGAAGGTATTTTCGGCTGCGAGCAAACCAATGTTCTCATTTTGCAATGACGATGCACCAACATTTGAATAGGCTTCCCTGAAAACATCCTGTATGCTGCCCCTGTCTGTGGGAAATTTTCTTCTGGCTTCAATCGCAGACAACATGCCCGCTTTGTTGACAGGATGCTGATAAAATTGCCGGATGAATGCTCCATCGTCCAGATAGTCGGAAATCAACCGAGAAAACATTCCGGTATCCTTGTAGTCAATGTATCTGCAAGAGGTTTCCAATGGCAATGGTATGAATATTGTTCTTTAGCGGCTACACCAGATCTCCCTCGAGATCATAGTCGTACGCCTTCGTGATGTTAACATCTACAAAGTCTCCTGGGTTCAGTTTCCTGGAAGAATGCACAATCACCTCATTGTCTACCTCAACACTGTCAAATGCTGTTCTTCCGATATAACGACCTGCTTCCTTTCTGTCAATGATGACTTTCAGTGCCTGTCCAATCTTGGCTTGGTTTTTTTCAAAGCTGATGTCTTGTTGAAACGCAATGATTTCCTGGGCGCGTGCTTCCTTTTCCTCGGCACTCACATTGTCCTCAAGTGCATGTGCAGAGGTATCTTCCTCATGGGAATAGGTAAAAATGCCCACACGATCGAACTGCATCTCTGCGAGAAATGATTTGACTTCCTCAACATCTTCCCTAGTTTCACCGGGAAATCCTGCAATCAATGTGGTGCGCAAACAAATGTCTGGAATTCTGGAACGAATCTCACCGATCAGGTCTTTCATTTCCTGCTGGGTAATTTGACGCTTCATGGCCTTGAGCATCTTGTCACTCGCATGCTGCAGTGGAATGTCAAGGTAGTTGCACACCTTGGGTTCCTCTTTCATCACATCAATGATCTCCAGCGGAAACTTCGTTGGATACGCATAATGCAGCCTGATCCACTCAATGCCCTCAACTGCTGCCAACTTTTTCAAGAGTTCGGGCAACATTCTTTTTTTATAGAGATCGAGACCGTAATAGGTAAGCTCCTGGGCAATCAACATCAATTCCTTGACACCCATTTTGACCAGCTTTTCTGCTTCCAAAACCAGCTCTTCCATGGGTTTGCTGCGGTGTTCGCCACGCATGAGTGGGATCGCACAAAACGAACAGGTGCGGTTGCAGCCTTCACTGATTTTCATGTATGCATAATGGGAAGGCGTGCTGAGCAAGCGCTCTCCCACCAATTCGGTTTTATAATCCGCATTCAATACGGCAAGCAAGCCTGGCAATTCCATGGTGCCAAAATAGGCATCCACTTCCGGAATCTCCTCTTCCAGGTTTTGCTTGTAGCGTTCACTCAAACAACCTGTGACATATACCTTGTCCAACTTCCCCTTCTTCTTTAAATCAACTTGGTCCAAGATGGTATTGATGCTCTCTTCTTTCGCTTTATCAATGAATCCGCAAGTATTCACCACAACAATGTTGTGGTCGAGTTTTTTATTTTCATGGACCACATCGAAGGCGTTGGCCTGAAGCTGTCCGCTCAACACTTCGCTGTCCACCATATTTTTACTGCACCCCAAGGTGATGATGTTGACCTTGTCTTTTTTGATGGTTTTTGATTTCATCTAACTGTTCTGTGTAAGTTCTGGTTTTTGAAAACAACGCATTCCCGGTTCCCATTGTTCAGCCTGTTGATGGCGGATGCAGTCACCCTTTCATTTACAGCTTGAACAACCCCTCAACAAATGCTTTCTTATCGAATACGATGAGGTCTGCTGCCTGCTCTCCCACGCCAATGAATTTCACCGGAATTTTAAATTGATTGGCAATGGCCAATACAATGCCTCCCTTTGCCGTTCCATCGAGCTTGGTGATGGCCAAAGCTGAAACATCGGTTGCCGCTGAAAAATGCCGGGCCTGTTCTATGGCATTTTGCCCAGTGGTTCCATCCAACACCAGCAATGTTTCATGGGGAGCATCCGGTATAACTTTTTGGATGACCCGCTTGATCTTGCTCAACTCTTCCATCAAATGGGCCTTGTTGTGAAGCCTTCCGGCCGTATCAATGATCACAATGTCAACCTCCTTTGCTATAGCACTGTTCACAGTGTCAAAGGCCACTGAAGCTGGATCGCTGCCCATTTCTTTCTTGACGATGGCGACACCTGCACGTTCGCTCCAAATGGTCAACTGGTCCACTGCAGCTGCCCGGAAAGTATCGGCAGCACCCAGCATAACCGTTTTCCCGGCTGCCTTGAAATTTGTCGCCAGCTTTCCGATGGTGGTTGTTTTTCCAACCCCATTCACGCCCACTACCAGCATCACAAAGGGCTTCTTGCCTTCTGGAATATCAAATCTTTTCAAGGTATCATCCGTATCATCCACAAGGATGGCCCTGATTTCTTCCTGGAGGATTCCATTCAATTCCTCGGTTCCGAGGTACTTGTCTCGGGATACCCTTTCCTGAATTTTTTCAATGATGGCGAGGGTAGTATCGACACCGACATCTGCAGTAATCAGGGCTTCTTCCAGCTGGTCCAATACCTCATCATCCACCGCTGACTTTCCGGCAATGGCTTTGGTGATGCGTGAAAAAAATGTTTCACGCGTCTTTTCAAGCCCCTTGTCAAGTTGCTCTTTTTCTTTTTTACCAAAAAGCCTGTCAAAAAATCCCATTGCGCTTTGTTTTGAATGATGCCGCTGCTGCAAACCTACCCTTAAAACAAAAGCTGTCCCGCATGGTTAAACGGAACAGCTCTTAAAATGATTTACCAGGATAAATTTATTGGCCAATATAATCCTTGACCTTGTCCTTGTGAATGATGGCCTCCTTGAAAGTATAGGCACCAGTCTTGGGGCTTCTTACAGCCTTGATCACCTTGGTCCAGTTCTTGGCTTCTGCAGAAGCTTTAAGGTCTTTTACTTTAGCGTTTTTTGAAGCTGTCTTTGCCATGGTTATTTAATTTCTTTGTGAACAGTACATTTCTTTAGGATGGGGTTGTATTTCTTCAACTCCATACGCTCAGGCGTATTCTTCTTGTTTTTGGTGGTGACATAGCGACTTGTACCTGCCACGCCGCTGGTTTTGTGCTCTGTGCACTCCAATATCACCTGAACCCTGTTACCTTTCTTGGCCATTGCTTTGGTTTATTACGATGATTAAATGCTTACGCCTGAAGCCCTCAATTCCTTTACCACACTGTACAGACCATTTTTATTGATGGTGCGGATTGCATCTGAAGAAAGCTTCAATGTAACCCATTTGTCCTCTTCCGCAAGGAAGAAACGCTTGGTCTGAAGATTAGGAAGAAAACGACGTTTCGTCTTGATATTTGAATGGGAAACCTTGTTTCCGGTAATCGGCCGCTTTCCTGTAACCTGACATACTCGTGCCATAAACTAATTTTTTAGGGAGTGCAAATGTAGCGATAAAAATGCAAATGAACAAAATAAAAAAGCCCGAAAAGAGATAATCAACAAATATATAGGCCCAACCCCTAGTCCCTAGTCCCTTGTCCCTCGTCCCCTGTCCCTAGTCCCCGGCTGTTCCCCCCTCGTCCCTTGTCCCTCGTCCCTTGTCCCTTTTGTATTCTAAATATCAATCGCCTCCCCATACGCAGCAGCCACAGCCTCTTTCACAGCTTCGCTCATGGTGGGGTGCGGATGAATGGCATTCAGGATCTCGTGGTGCGTGGTTTCAAGCTTGCGGGCTACTACCACCTCTGCAATCATTTCCGTTACCCCTGCACCAATCATATGGGCGCCGAGGAATTCGCCGTATTTCGCGTCAAAAACAACCTTTACAAATCCATCGGTGTTTCCTGAAGCACTGGCTTTACCGCTGGCCATGAAGGGGAATTTGCCCACTTTTACCTCATATCCTGCATCCTTGGCCGCCTTTTCGGTGAATCCGACAGAGGCGATTTCAGGAGAACAATAGGTACAGCCTGGAATGTTGTTGTAATCGATCACATCAGGTTTGTGGTTGTATTTTTTCTCAAGATAGCCGATGCTTTCAGCGGCATTGATGCCCTCTTTTCCTGCAACATGGGCAAGCGCCTGACCAGGAGAACAATCCCCGATCGCATAGATGCCTGCCACAGAAGTTTGTTGACCCTTGTCCACTACAATCCTGCCCTTCTCCACCTTGATGCCGTTTTCCTCGAGCCCAATGTTTTCAATGTTGGGAGCAATGCCCACGGCACTCAAAAGAATTTCAGCTTCCAGTATTGATTCGCCTGCTGCATTCTTGACAGTGGCCTTAACCCCATTGCCTGCAGTATCCACCTTGGTCACTTCGCTTGAAGTAAGGACGGTAATCCCCTTTTTCTTCAGTTGCTTTTCCAATTCCTTGCTGATGTCAGTATCCTCAACCGGAACAATCCGATCCATAAACTCAACAACCGTAACCTTTGTACCCATGCTGTTGTAGAAGTCAGCGAACTCAACACCAATGGCACCACTTCCAACGACAATCATTGACTTGGGCTGCTGGGGAAGCACCATCGCTTCCCTGTAACCGATGATTTTTTTACCATCCTGGGGAAGGTTTGGAAGCTGGCGGGTCCTCGCTCCGGTGGCGATGATGATGTATTTGCCTTCCACCATTTGCTTTTTTCCGTCTGCCGCAGTGACCTCGATCTTGCCCTTTCCGGCAATCTTTCCATATCCCATCACCACATCAATCTTGTTCTTTTTCATCAGGAACTGAACACCCTTGCTCATTTTATCTGCTACACCACGGCTTCTTTTTACCACGGCCTCAAAATCATGTTCAACACCGGTGCTTTTGATGCCATAGTCGGCACTGTGCTTCATGTATTCGTATACCTGGGCACTTTTCAACAGCGCTTTTGTGGGAATACAGCCCCAGTTGAGACAAACTCCACCAAGACTTTCTTTTTCAATGATGGCCACCTTGAAGCCAAGCTGAGAAGCCCTGATTGCTGCAGGATAACCACCGGGTCCACTACCTAATACAAGAACGTCATATGCCATGAGTGAATATTTTAATTGTTGGCGAAATTAATGATTTATTTCTTTTTGACGACCACCACACTGGGAACAATCCTTTCTACACCGTTGTCGCCGGGCCTGACTGTTTGCCGGTTGTTCACAATAAAACTGGTGGATCCGCCGCCATCGAGGTTGACGGCACCCGAGCAACCCAGTTGTTTCATCATTCCTGCAAGATCGACCAGATTTACCCCGTTGTAACCGCCGCTGGGATTGTCGCCTTCCACAGCCAAGAGCAATACCAGGCCAGCGCCTGTAAACCCGATGGCAGACCTGGGTCTGGCGGTGGTATTGTTGATGTCAATCAATTCTTCTGTATCTGTTATTGTCACCGTGCCGGCCTTCAGCAACATGGGTGATCCTCCAATTGCTGAAGGAACCTGCCATTCGGTACCTCCGGTAGGATACGTTTCATCCGGTTGTGGCTTGGGCAGTGAACCAGACAGGTTTGCACTGGGAAGGGGATATTGAAAGACCTTGTCGTTGCCCGTGCCAACATGATAAATCCAGGCAACACCGGGATCCCCTGCAGCATTGATGCCAAACGCAGCCCTTGTGGGGTAATATGGAGTGCTCAGTCCATTGTAGGTGCGGTTGACGGATTTGATGTTGGCCGCCAATACCGCATTGTTGTATTTGACCAGGCTGTAGGATTGGTTGCCTCCGAAAAAACCTCCATTGATGCATGCATACACCACACCCTGTTCCTGCGTGTAAAATTCACTCGGCTTTTTTGACGCAGCCGACAGTACGGGTTTGAATTCAACTGAACCGCTTTTGGGATTGAATGCCACAGCGAAGGCCTTGACTTTTGTTCCTTGTACCAGTGAATCGAACTCATAGGCCTCAACAACATCCGGAAAACCGTTGGAAAGATTTACGGAATATTTCCAGCCAGAGGGCAATGTCATCAACTTGGCAGTGGTCTTGATAACTGGCGGGGTAACGGGTGTAACTGGCGTTACAGGAACGGTATCGTTTTTCTTTGAGCAGGAAATCAGCAGCAAACAAATCAGAAACTTGTACATGGTATTTGTATTTTATCAAATCAAGGAATTCGTCAGCCCTCAATCCATCTTGAAGGATGGCATCTTGTTCAATGTTTCGAAATAAAAGAAAACCTCACCCTGAAAACCATATTTCCTGTTCAAGGAAATCATCTGGCGCATCATCTCAGGGCTGGCCTGGTAACCATCGCCCAAAGAAGTAAGTATGCCTGGATACACTTTTTTCAGGAACGCGGGAGCAACCTGCAACGAAAGTTCTTTCAGGATTTTTTCGTAATCGGCAATTTTATACCTGTAGAGCTGCGGGATGATAAAATCTGCATACCCGCCTTCAAGCCATGCCGGCCAATCCTGCAAATACTGCTCTTTTGACCATGGAAAAATACTGGGTGCCCATGACACCAGGCATTGGGGATTTTCTTTTTTCACCGCAGTGTAGAGGAATTTACAATACTGACTCAGCTTGTCTGCCTTCCATTGCAGAAAGGATTTGTCCTTGGGATTGGAGACAGGCAATGCATTGCCTGTCTCCTGTTTGTACAATTGAGCGGTATAGGCATCAAACCCGCCTTCGGAGGGCATTGCAGGCAACCTGTCATCGCCTTGAATGCCATCAACAGCATAATTTTTTACCACTTCCAACACCAACTCCTGTAACATTTTTTGAGGACCGGGATGAAGCGCATTCCACCAATGGAAGCCATTTTTTTGCAAAGGTTTCCCTTCATTGTTCCTGCCCAACCATTCAGGAAAACGCTTGGCCCAAAAGGAGCCGGTATCCTTGTAGGCATATGAAAATCCAAATTCAAACCATGCATGCACTTTGATGCCCTGTTTGTGGGCTTCCTCAACCATTTCCTTCAAAGGATCCCTGCCTGCATACTTTTCGTCTTGTTTCAGTCCAATGTATTTTTTCAGGACCTTGCTGGGATACATGGTTACTCCCCTGTTCCAAACCACCACGAACAAGTGGTTCAGGCCTGCCGCTTTGCTTTGGCCGATGGCTTTCCTGATGTTTTCCCTTGAATCCAGTACCCCACTGGCCACATTTGTTATCCATGTGCCACGAATGGGTGGATCCTGAGAAAATGCAACTGATCCCATGCAGAGGCTTATCCAAACAAGAAAAATCCTACCCATGTTCATCGCTTGATGTATTCCATGTACCGGTTGTACAAATGGTGCGCTTGCACATACGCGGACTGCGGGCTCATGAAATGTGAAAATTCAAATGTGATGGCTTCTTCATAGCCGGCCCTTGCTGCCGCTTCCAATTTCAATTTGAGCTTTTCAAATTTGATGGGAAAAAACTTGATGGGCATGTCGCGGTCAAAGCTTTCGGTATTGGTCCAGGCCTTGATGCCGTATTTGTCTGCCAATCGCTTGTTGACTTCAAGATAACCCTGCAGATCAGACAGCTCCACATGGCCATCCTGAAAAGCAACAATGTCTACCTGGCGACTGATGCCTGAAAATATCTCGTCCCACTCCTCTTCGTGCTCCTTCAAGGTAACCACTTCAGTTTTTTTCAATACTGCGCTGGATGCTGCAACAGCCTTGGGGCCGTCTATCCACGGAGATATCAAGGTTTGCAACCCTCCACTCATGTCTTTACACAATTGTCCAAGTGTGGCAAAGGCGGCAACTGCTCCCTTTGTTTTTCTGCTGATCTCCATGCTCAGGTACCAACCTTTGAAAGAGGGATGGTGACCATATTGCTTCCAGGCCTCTTCTACCACAAACTGATTGGCAAGGATTTCATGTGTCATGTCATTGGTATCCCAATAAAGGCCGCTATCGTACAAGCCAAAATAAAAATGCATGCCATGCTTGTCTGCCAATGTCAAAAAAACTGAAACAAGGTCAATGGGTGGCGCAAAACAATTGTGCTTGTCCATCAGGTATGCAGAGGGATAGGTCAAAAACTTCCGGTAGCCGGACCTGATGAGAATGACCGTATTGATGCCGGCCTTTTTCATGTGCTCAAAGTCCTGTGCCCACTCTTTTTCACCCCAGTTCTGGTGTGGGATATCATGGCTTATTTCATCCAAAAATGTTCCTGTGATCTGCATTTATTTTTCGAGTTTATCCCACCAGTATTTTTTCAACAACCAGCTTGTGACAAAAAATAAAATGACCCAAACAGCAAGTTGTTGCTGGTCCCTGATCATAAAATAAATGGGAATGACAACCTGTGCCATCTGCCATACCATTCCGACAAGCACATTGAACACATCCCTGCCAAATGATGCGTTGGGAACGAATCCCGGATCTTGCTGCAAGACCATTCGCTTGACAGGTCCCCAGAAGCCCCATGGATTGGTTTTCATGTAAAAGTTTTTTACATCGTCCAGGTTTTCAAGGGGCACCAGGTAGGTGCCGATCAAACAACCCAACATTGAGAAAACAAGTACCAATGGAAAGAGGTAAATGTCTGGAACAATCCCTTTGATGCCAGCAAGGTCCAACAAGGGTTGTTTGAAAAAAAGAATGATGGTGCTCATGATCAACCCCGCCAGCATACCGCCAAAATAACCATATCCATTGAACCGCCACCAAATCCATTTCAAGACATTGGATGCAGCATATCCACCATAGAGTGCCGAAGTGATCCAGAGGGTTATGGTATTCAAGGATGCGGCATTGAAACCAAAAACGATACCGATGGCCACCAACACAATGGATGAAACCAAACTGTAGCGGATCAACTTTTGTGAGGACGCATTTGGATTGATGTATTTTTTATAAATATCGTTTACAATATAAGCAGGAGCGGCATTGACCACTGCAGAAAACGTGCCCATGAAAGCGGCCAATAATCCAGCAATCAATACGCCCTTGAATCCGATCGGAACAAACTTGTTGATGGCAAGGGGCAGCACTTTTTCAAAATCAATGTTGGCACCCATTCCAACAATCTCAGGCTTGAGGTAAACCAATCCCAACACCGCAAAAGCAGCCACCATCAAGTAACGGGGCATGTACATGACAAGAATCGTGCTCATGCTCATCTTGGCAGCATCAGCTGCAGTGCGGGTACTCAATACCCTTTGCATGTCATAACTGGGAACAGGTCCGGCAAGTGAGGCGAATACCCCCTTGAACAACATCATCATGAACAAGGCACCAAACAAACCAAAACCATCACCTTCAATCTTGTCGTTGACCAATGGATAAGGCGTGGAAGTCCAATCCAGCCCAAGGTCCATGCCAAACCAAAGATTGCCCCAACCACCTGGAACCACGGCTGTGATTTGTTCTGCCGTTACTGCGGAATAGGCAATATAGCCTATCACAAAACAGCTGATGGTCATGATGAAAAACTGCAATACTTCTGTAGCCACAACACTGTACATTCCACCCTTTACGGTATATATTGTTGTGATGCCACAGATCAACAATGCATAGGATTGTTCATTGGATATGATGAAAGAGCCAAGATGAAATGAAATGTCGTATGGCAGGATGGAAGTGCAAAACTTGCCAATGCCTTCAAAAAAATAAGCCATGAATCCGACAACACTTACCAAAGCAAAAATAACGATGATGATGTACGAGAGCTTTGCCCCCCTGCCTTCGCCAAAGCGAAAGCTGATCCACTGTGCACCGGTCATCGCATTGCTCCTTCTCATCCATGCAGCAAGAAAAACAAATACGAATACCTGGTTCCATACAGGCCAAAGCCAGGGAATCCAGGCGCTTTTCAACCCATACACGAACAAAATCATGACCGTCCACATGGTGCCACTGATGTCCCACATGCCGGATGCATTTGACAAGCCAAGCATGTACCACTTCATGGTATTGCCGCCCAGAAAATAAGAGGACAGGTCTTTTGAAGCCTTCTTGGACAAATAGAATCCCAAAAAAAGCGTCATCACCAAATAAGCCGATATGATCAATAGATCAAGCCAATGCAATTGCATACGTCAAGGTAATTCTTTTATCATAATTTTTATTAACCCAAATCGATTTATTAATTATTTTTAAAAACAAATCAAACCCTTTGAAAAAAACTTTGTACAGGTCAATAGCAAAGAAACATATACGCACCTTAACCCTTGCAATCTTTTTCACAACATTGATGGTGGGGTTTGGATCCTGCAAAAAAAACAATGGCGGCTCAACAACTGGTGGAACAACCACCCCTCCAAAACCACCACCGACACCCGTTTGGGACGCCAATGCGATGAGGGGTGTATGGATCACGACAACAGCCAGTACTGCACTGGACAACAACGACAATATTTTGTCGACAGTGGACAACTGCAAAAAAGCGGGCATCAACAATATTTTCGTGGTGGTCTACAACAATGCAAGAACCATTTATCCGAGTGATGTGATGTTCAAGCTGACCGGCAACAGACAACTCGAAAAGTTTCAGGGAAGGGATCCATTGAAAGAATTGATCAACGCTGCTAAAACCGCAGGCATCAAGGTACATGCCTGGTTTGAATATGGTTTTTCTTCTTCCTATAGTGCACAAGGAGGATCAATTCTTGCCGCCAAACCAAAATGGGCAGCAAGAGACCAAAATGGATCATTGGTGGTAAAAAACGGCTTTGATTGGCTCAATGCATTTGACCCGGAAGTTCAACAATACATGATAGACCTCTTCAAGGAAGTGGTTGTGAACTATGAAGTGGATGGCGTTCAGGGAGATGACCGATTGCCTGCCCTGCCGTCCACTGCAGGATACGACGATTATACGGTCGCACAATACAAACTTGAGAACAATGGAAGTCTTCCCCCAACCAACATCAAGGATGCTGGATGGCTGGCCTGGAGGGCCAAAAGACTCAATGCATTCATGAAGCGATTGTACAAGGACATGAAATCCTTAAAACCCGGAATACAGGTCACCATGTCTCCGAGTCCTTATCCCTGGTCAGTCGACGAATACCTACAAGATTGGCCCACCTGGGTTGACAGTGGTTGGGTAGATGCCATTGTCCCCCAATGCTACCGATATGATATTGCTGCGTATACAGCCACCATTCAGCAGCAAAAATCATATCACAGAAACAACAATATTCCCATTTATCCTGGCGTGCTCATCAAATCAGGAACCTACCTGGCCACTTCAGGATTTCTCTCGCAGATGATTCAAGGCAACCGCAACACAGGATTCAAGGGCGAGGTGTTTTTTTTCTATGAAGGCGTCAAGGAAAACCTTTCATGGTTTGAAGGACAGTATCCCTTTATAAAATAAACGGGGCCGGATTTGATCCGGCCCCGCTAAAAAAAAGTCATTTCACATTACCAACCTGGGTTTTGCTTCAGGTTGGGATTCTTGTCCAATTCTCCCTGTGGTATTGGCCAGAGCTTGTACTTTAGATTTGAGTTTTCCCTTGTCTGGTTTCTCGTTTTCAACCTTTTTGCGATGGTGGCTGTATAGCTGGGAATTCCATCTGCATCAAAGCTTGGCGCCAATGCAGGATCGGCAGGGTTCAAAGAAACACCCACCACTGGACCTGTCATGGCCTTGTTGTAAATATCCCACCTGCGCAGGTCCATCAACCTTACCCCTTCGCCCGCCAATTCAACTGCCCGCTCCCTTCTGATCAATTCCCGCAAGGCAGCTTGTGTACCGCTTGTAACAGCAGGTTGACCCGCACGCGTTCTTACCGCATTGATGGCAGTAAAAACAGTTGCATCAATTTCGTTGAGTTCAATTTTGGCTTCAGCATAACTCAACAATATGTCTGCATACCGCATCAGGATATAACCTGTTTTGGTTTCCCAAGAGTATTGGGTAGAATCGATGTACTTGCTCCATACATAACCAACACCGCCTGAAGAGCCCGTGGATCCTGCGAACCATGGTGAATTGAGGAAGTCGATCCAATCAATGTTGCTGGCAACATTGTCATATCGGTTGGTGCTCCAATTCCATTTGATGCGCACGTTGGAATAGATGTTGTAAATGGTTCTTTCCTTGGGTTGCACATATGGAAGGGATGGTGACTTTGCAGTATTGTGCACCATGGTATCTCCTTGCGAATAGATGGTCCACTTTAACCTGTTGTCACGGTTTGCAGAAGGAGTTCTGGGGTTGTACAAAGCAGACTGGTCAATCCTTTTCCCATCTTTCATCTCATACCTGTCAAACAGGGCCTGGGATGGAAAATGGCTGCTCTGTGAAGTTCCTACCTGGCGGGGAATCGTCAATACAGCCAACCAGTTCTGGGGATCCAAAACATCTGTGGGATAGGTTTGTGCAAAAAGTATTTCACGGTTTGCATTGGTCCTTTGTCCTGCCAACATGAACAAATCAGTGTAGCGGGGATTCAATCCGTATGCATTCATGTCAATCACCGCCTTGGCAGCAGCAGCAGCGGTCTTGTTGTCTTTTAACAGCAAGGCCAGCTTCGACTTGAGCCCAAGTGCTACACCTTTGTTGACCCTTCCATACAGAATGATAGGGCTTGCACCTGCAGCATCAAACAAGGATGCAGCTTCATCAAGATCCTTGTACAACTCTTGTATTGCAGTTGCAGATGGTGTTCTGGACAATGTTTCATATTCTGAAGGCAGCAATGGCTTGGTATAAAAAATTGGATCACCAAACCATCCGATCAGGTGATAATAGGCCCATGCACGAAGAACAAGTGCTTCTGCTTTTATGCGGCTATAGGTTTTGGGAGAAGCTGCAGCCTGCCCCTTCTTCATGCCATCCAACAAATAATTCGCCCTGGAAACCAATTTGTAGGCCTGGCTCCATGCAGTTGTTGTCAATGTATTGCTTACGAGAAATGGTCCACCATCCCCCATGGCCACCTGGTCTTCCGCATTGCCCGTACGCTTGATGGCAAGGTCAGTAGCAGATTCAATGGCGAAGTGAAGGGGTGTATTGTTGGCCAATGCCCAAAAAGAGGCAGCATATACACCATTGAGACCAAGCTCCATTTCCTGCTCGGTTGCAAGAAATGTTTCAGAGGAAATGCTGTCCAAAGGTTGCCGGTCGAGAAACTTGTTGCAAGATCCCAATCCAACAAGCAGTATCAGCAAACTAAATATTATTCTCTTTTTCATGTTCAAAGTTTTACTTGGATTAGAAGTTAAGGTTCACTCCTGCAGTGAAAGTTTTCATCAGGGGATAGAACTGCCCGGTCTGGCTGTTGATCTCTGGATCAAACCCATTCCAGGTGTTTGAAAATGTCAGCAAATTCTGGCCACTAACATAAAATTTCGCACCCGTGATCTTCAAGCGCTTGATAACTGCTGAAGGCAAACGGTATCCAAGGTTGATGTTCTTGATCCTGAAGTAGGCAGCACTTCTGATCCATTTGTCTGATGCCACAAAATTTGTTCCACCGGAACCTGATGGCAAAAGCCTTGGAAATGTAGCACCCGTGTTGGATGGTGTCCAATAGTCCTTGTGGATGGAAAGGAGGGATGCCACAAAATCACTGCTGTTGAAAGGAATGGCTCCGGTTCCGCTGAGGTAATTGTTCCTCATCCCAACACCCTGTCCAAACAGATTCAGGTCAAAATTGGCATAACCAATATTAAGGTTGATGCTGTATTCATAACGGGGAAAACTGTTTCCGATAAAAGTCCTGTCGAATGCATCAATCTTTCCATCAGGCTTTCCATCAGCACCGCTGATGTCTGCATATTTTACATCTCCAGGCTTGGGACCGTTGGCAGTGGTCGCACTGTAAGGAACACCAAACTGAACGGGTGAACCGGTGATGTCGTTGGCATCCTTGAAATATCCAATGGACTTGTAGCCATAATAAGACCACAAGGCCTGGCCAACTGCAGTTCTCTCTGAACCTGCATCCAGGTATGGAACGCCGGGCAAGGCCGTCACTTCATTGACTACATCACTCAACATCACGGTTGCATCAATCCTGAACTTCTTGTTGAGGTTGATTTTGTAATTGGCACTGGCTTCCCAACCGGTATTGTTCATGTCGCCGGCATTTACAAATGGGGCACTCAACCCGATGTAAGAAGGAATGGGTCTCACCAAAAGTATATCACTGATGCTGCGTTTGAAGTAATCAAATGTCAGCGTAAGGTTGCGCTTGACCGTCAGGTCAAGACCAACATTCATCTGTGCTGAATTCTCCCAAGTGATGCCAGGGTTTGGTGCATCCAACAATGCATATCCCAAAGTGGTGACATTGTTCAAATACGTACTGGTACCATTGTTGGGATTGGAATAGGTTGATGTTTGGTAATTCACTGCAAAGGGATAGATCTCAGGGAGGGCCTGATTTCCAAGCAATCCATAAGATGCCCTGATTTTTCCGAAACTGATC
>Ga0222712_10000597_pt1 | contig 46986 bp, 68 predicted proteins | sample C33_657DmetaG_FD_165043 | JGI IMG/M metagenome (GOLD analysis project Ga0222712, IMG submission 165043) | Estuarine water microbial communities from San Francisco Bay, California, United States - C33_657D | ecosystem: Environmental > Aquatic > Marine > Unclassified | place: USA: California... | reverse complement strand
ATTCTGCGATCAAGTCGTATGCAGTTTTTATGGATGTACTTTCTTTAGACCTGCCGAAGGAGTCATTATCCACAGTCCAGTCAACCGTTCGGGACCATCACAATAACGAGTGTTGAGATCAGCATAATCCTTTTCTGGATACTTGCTGGCGTCGTCACAAATACCAATATGTTCACGGTGAACACACTGAATAATGTAGACTGAATGAGTCTTGATGAGCACTTGCTTCAAATTAGGAAAGCAAACCAACATACGATCTGGAATTGCACGAAGCTCCAGAATGTTTGCCCAACGCTCGGGATATTCCATGTCAAAACAAGTCACGGTGGGATCAACCACACACTTGTCAAACATGATTTCCAGAATGTTTTTACCACGATACATCAGCATTTCACCAATACCATCACGAAGATTGGGACGAGTTGTAACGTGAACGGTGAAGTCGATTTGCTCACCTTTCTTGTTGACGTAATGATTTGACTTAGCCATACAAATATCCTAGCACACGTTTATAACAAGTCAAAGCCACTTCTTTTTTCGTGCTTCGGTTTTCTTGATCAGTTTATCGTAGAACACCACAGCTTCGCTTTTAAGTTTGGCAATCCACTTTTCCTTGGAAAGATTTGTATTGCCAGCCTGCATAAAGCTTTGCATGTTCTTGATCTGTAGTTGACCCACCCCAAGGTTTTGAATCTGAAGGTGATCCCAATTCAATTCATAGACGTTCAACACATTGATGGTGTTGATCTGCTTGGTTTCGCTGTTGTAGCCCACAAACACATAGTAAAGCGGTTTGTCAAGCTTAATCAGACGATCAATACTAATCAAATTCGGCATTTTGAATTTCAATGCAGAATCGCTGGTTTTTACGTCTACATAACAACCTTCCACTGTCACGTCTTCGATGCTTCTGCGACTGCGAGCAGGTTTTACGTTGACAAAATTGGCTTTGATGATGTCAACACAATCAGCTTCAATTTTGTCGGCAATACCACGCTGTTGCAGCTTGTTGGAGTCTGGAAAAGCCAAATTGATTTGCAAACAAAGTTGTAGCTTGTCTTTCATAGATACATCTTACCACGGGTTTGTAAAAAGTCAAGCGTCTTTGTTTTTGAACGCTTTATTGACCCGTAAATAACCAATGAAATCACGCAAATTGTGAACATCACCTTCCCACAGTTCTTCTTCTTCATCCAATCCCCACGGCTGAATGGTGAAGTTTTCAAACGGTGTAAATACCAACAGTTTTTCCCAGTCTGTTTTGCAGTATGCGTGTTGACTGTGTTTACCAACCTTGGCTCCACTTAAATCACGAATTGTGTAATTTGTTACGTTTGCGGAAGTCATGTCAAACCTTGTTTTGTTCGTCTTGTTGTTCAAAGTAAATGTCCAACAGGTACATCAAATGTTCACCGTTGTCACCATCACCACCACTTTTCCAACAAAAGTGGTCATTGCCATATTTCCAATCATTTTCTTGAATGGCTTTGAAGATTTCAATGCTTTTGGGATGATGATCCATCCCCTTTTCCCAACGAGTAGTAATGTTAGTTTCAACCTCTTTCTTGACTATATCATCCCACAAAACTGTGCCAAGGTCTAGTCGATTGTAGTTTGCTGGAACAGTTTCCATCATACCGATCATCAAATCACGGAGTTTGGTTGCACAATGCACTTCTCCATCTTTGATGCTCAACTCTGGTGAAAATCCATCCTCACTACGAAAATCCCCAGCGGATGTATGATTGGCACATTCACGTCGATACTTGCAATGTTCGTCGAGACAGATTACACTCTGATATTTTTCTTTGGGTTCAACATTGATCTTCATGGAGCAATTCCTTCGTCGTAACCATATTCATATTCGCCAAGCTCATTTTTTTCACCAAGCATACTTTTGACCCACTTTTTGTATTCTTTACTTGGCTTGTCAGTTGAAAAACGATACTCAGTCTGTCCATCATCCCATTTGGCTTCAAATACTTCAACCGGCGTGTTTTTGAGACAACGTGCAGCTTGATCCAATACCCAAGCCTTGTGATGATCGCCATCAATACCACCATACTTTTCAATAAAGACCATTGCCCAATCAGCATTGGTATATTTACTGTATTCTGGATGCTTGCTCACATCCACGGGAGTTTCGCCAAGATATTTAGCCATAATTTTATTTTACCACTGTTTTAGAGAAAGTCAAGAGCGGTTTTAAGAAAAGGATTACCGCAAACCTTTTTGTTCAAATTACAGAGCAGCGTTTCTGCGAACCGTGGCAAAATCAATCTCGTTGACCAGCACACCATTCGCAAACACAACCTTCAAATAATCCTCACCAGGATCATTCTCACCAACCGTGACGAACTTGCCGTCAACCTTGGTCAGCTTGAGCTTGCCCTTCTTGGAAGCCTTGGTGACATCCTTGGGATTCTTGAAGATATCGTACCACTGTCCGTTGCGATACTGAGCCGAAGACTTGAACGCACAACGCTGAGTGTCACGGTTCACCTTCTGCAACAGACCACCACCCATACCAAAACAAGCAATGTTCTCAGTTGCAAATCCAGCCTTGGTAACAGCATACAGAATCTTCTTGATTCCTTCAATATCAATTCCGTCACCCCAAAGAACACGAACCTTTGGATTGATAACACAATAACCCTTGCTGTTAATAGTGCCACCAAAGTTATCCCAAAGACTATGCATAATCCAAACCATTTCTGCTTCAGGAGTTGGGTGAGTAGGAGTAATAGAATCCGGACGAACTACAAACACACCATCACGCTCAAGAATACGGTCCTTAAACTTGTTTCCAACAATATTGTCAACAAAGTTATAGATATCATAACTGTCAGATACAACAGACAGAATACCAGTGGGATATTCATTGAGCAAATTCTCAATCACAGTAGCCTCACCATCCTTGCCCAGAGCAGTCATCACAGAGTGCTCGGTGGCAGCGACAGAAAACGCCAGACCCTCCAGAGTTGCATTGTAATAGTTCATTGCCACTTCCATAGCAACCACAGTGTCGGTGCCAAGGAAGTTGATAAGGTGAGCAGCACCACCAATGCCAGCGGTTTCCCAAGACGAAGCCCCCCGGAACCCAAAGTCATGCAGTCCGAAGTTGAGCAGTCCACCGTCAGAGGTAAGATCAAGATATTCCTTGATGTTGATCTTGACCTCACGGCTCAGAGCAGCAACCGTAATAGGATACCAAACCTGCGACAGAATCGTCTCAAGGAAGTTGGTGAGCCACGCAGTCTTGGCACCGCCAGTGTTCTCAATGGTCATCAACACATTGTTGATCGGAACCACAGTTCCTTCCTCAACAGCCTTGATAACAACGGGCAGCTTGCCACCAAATTCATTGAGAATGTATTCCCAACCCTCACGATTGAAGTAACGCTCGTCGCCAAAATGCGCCTTGCACAGCTTTGCAGCCTTTTCAATGCGGTCTCGGGTCACAACCACGCCTTCAAGGTGGTTCTTGATAATGTACTGAAGTCCAAAGAACGGAGTTTCAGCAAACTTGGCACCCTTGCGGCATTCAAAATAGCTATACACAATCTCGGTGCCCTTGGGATACTGGTTCCAGTGGTTCAGCTTGTAGCTATCGGTAGTCAAACAGATGTTCTTATTCATAATCTCAAACGTCTTTCTTTTTTGTTTTTGCAGTAGATTTCCTTATTTCAATCTCGGGCGTCTACCTATTTCTAGTTTACCTCAACTTCACTCAAAGTCAAGGCATATTTCCGTCAATGTTTTCTGCAATATACTCCTTGTACAGAGCAGTATTGTTGACAAACTTGTCATTGAACATGTCCACCAACACATGATGCAGTGGCTCAATGTCGTTTTTATTGAGGTCACAGATACGCACCCACTTGACCTCGGCAATGTCGTCAGCACCCTCGGGACGACCAAACGTGTACTTTGCAATAAAGAACGCCGTCTTGATCTTGTCCACTTCACCACGATAACGAGGATCGTCGATCAGTGTAGACCCAAGATACTTGACACCATCCACTTCGATCTTGGCTTCCTCAGAAACCTCACGACGTGCATCAATTTCAAGGCTCTCGGAACGAGGATCGCTGAATCCACCAATGAATCGCCACTTCTTTTCCTCGGGCTTGCGAGCCAGCAGCAATTCAGCCTTGTCGTTTACCACAGCAATATCCACCGTCTGGTAGGCAGTAGGATAGCGATAAGCGGTGGCAGCAATCATACCTGCACGATAATCCTTGGTAGGAGTGTAGTTGTTGCACACACGACGACGAATTTCAGTTCCAGAAATGAAGGTGGTAGCCTCCAATTCGCAAACATTATGCTTGCCGCTGTATGCCTTGATGAAGCTGTCTCGGCTACCATACAGAGTAACCGTCTGCAACGGAAGCAACTGCTCGCCGATCATCTTGTCAAGGTTCTTGCTCCACTTGGCGTTGTCGCCTGGAATATCGTTGATGTAATTCACCTCAACGTTGGGAAACTGCTCGTTAATCATTGCACGACGAGCACGATAGTCGAGGGGATTCTTGAGGGAATTGCGAATCAGCGAATTTCCCAGAAAAAGCAGCACACGATCATGACGGGACAGTACGGACTGAATCAGATCAACGTGAGCTTCGTGAAGTTCATGGACGTGGAACCGTCCAACAATAACGCCAACATCTGCTGGCTTGGTAGCATTCTTTACATTCATAGACTTATCTATACCTTTCTATGTTTTTAGTTGTTAATGTAGTTTGGACTTATTGATCTCGTCCGCCCTACATCAATAAGTATGACACAGAATCAGAAAACGTCAACAGGTTTCTTTTTATGATCAATACCAACAAAAAAGCGAAGCATTGCTGCTTCGCTTTGTGATTTTCTATATTCTATCGGTTAGTCTCGGTTGAGTACACCGTCATCGTAGCCAGCCTGATAACCTTCCTCCCAAGCGTCGGCATACTCGTCCTCGGTGACAACACCTTCAACGAAATACTCCAGATCAACCTCATTGGCTTTGAAACCTTGCTGGTTTACTCCGTCGTCATAGCCAGAGTCGAAACCGTCGCTGTATGCAGCATCCAGAACGTCCTCGGCAGTGACCTCGCCGTCAACCTCGTCGTCGGCATCCTCGTCGTTGTAGTAGGCATCACAATAATTGTCGTTGAGTGGAACCTCAAACTCACCCACAACCTTGTAAGCGCAAGCACGAAGCTTCTGACAATCGCAATCCGTAGGAATGCTGACCACATCGGCAGGATTGATTTCCACGATCACAACCTTGCCACCAGAACCGAACTCGGTGGCATACTTGACGCTACCAGCGTGAAGACCCTTGCTGCAACCCACGTCCTTGTTGTCACAGACCTGATTGCGCTTCACAATGATGGTCTCGCCAACACCGTTGAAAATCTTGCCGTCAACCACGGTGCCTTGAAGCACCTCAATGTTGCCAGCGGTCTTGCTGAAATAATCGCTCTGCACACCCTTGTAGGCAAGGAAGTTGCCCTCGGGAGTAATGGGCATGTTCTTGTGCTCAAGGAACTTGTAAAGCTCGCTGACGGCACGGCTCGACGGATTCTCGTAGAGCTTGTTGATGAACTTGAGCAACGGCGTGACTGGCAGCTTTTCCTTGATGAAACCAAGGATACGCTCGACGATGATGCCCTCAAGCAGCAACGTGCCGTAATAAACGTGACCGTTCTCGACTCGGACCTTGCCCTCGGCAAAGTTCTCAATCGACTTGGCGACATTGCACAGATTGTGAATGCTGGCTTCGTCGTTGTTGCGAACCGCCTCAAGCACGGCATCGTAATTGGGATGTGTGCGAGCGAGCGTGTAAACCTTGTTGCCATTGTTGTCAATAACAACCACAGTGATGCTATTGGTGCTGATACTGGTACTAATCATATGTTTTGTTTTTGTTTTCTACTGTTAAACTACTACAGACTTGTTGCGTCTTTGTATAATCTTACACCGTCTTGGTGGTGCTGTCAACAAAATTAATATAGTTGACAATCTCCTCAACAACTGACGACCGAAGCATGTTGTCGCTCTTGCTCCAATTGATGTTCATAATCAAAGTCTTGAGCATCGGATACTTGGCAGCAATCAAATTGAAACTGTTCTCAATGTTCTGCTTGAGAGTCTTCTGATGATCGGTCTGAACACACGGCACCTTGAGACGCTCCAGAATTGCCATCTTTTCCTTGGTACTCTCACTAATGTCGGGCATCATCTTATACAGATCAGAAAAGATACTATTGTGAGGCAGACGGTTCACAAGCTGATTCAACACACCCTTATGGATGTAGAACAGATTCAGATCGCAAGCCTTGCTGCGCTCGCTCATAAGTGCAGAAAACACATACGCATCCTTGTTGAGATTCTTCAACTCAGTTTCAACATAATCAACGATGTTGGTCCAGTTCGACTTGTTTCGGGCAAATTTCTTGCCGTTCATGATCATCGTACCAAAACCATGCACCTTTTTGATATGCGTAAGATTCAGCACACGCTTGTCATGCAGTTCATTCACAACACCCATGAACATACACACATTCATCTTCTCACCGTTGATGGTAACAGACTCCTCGTTGCTGTAATCCAAATAATATCCAGATTCAGTCTTGAGGTTCACCTCGGCACGATACTCCCACAGGTTGTCGAGAGTATTGCGACGGTAATAGCTGAAATGGTTGGTGGGATTGAGATTACCGCACTTGACGGTATCATCCTCCAGCTTTCCAGTGCTGTTACGCTTGGGAATGAGCGGCTTGAACTTGGCAAACACGTCGCTGAACTTCACGATGGTGGCACCAGACATATCATTCTTAAAAAAGAACGAAATCTTGACAGCATCATTGCCGAAGTGAAGAACATACAAACGTCCAATGTTGTTGTTGCTGATGTACCACTTGAGGCACTGCTTGACGTGCGTCTTGCGGTCCATATCCATAATCATGATCTGACTACGATCACTCGCAGTAAACTTGAAATAATGGTTGGTGCGAGATGCAGTCTCAATGTTGAGCTTGTCGCTGCCACTCACGCTGTAAGCATAAGCAAGCGGATCAAACTCCTTGGGATTCTTGGGATCGTTGTAGGCAGGATCCTTCACGTTGATCTTGCCAAGATTGCGGTCCCACTCGTTCATACCATCATAATTGGGATTCAACACGTTGACGCCGTTGAACACTAGCTTGGGCTTCACAAGCTCATAGATAACCTCAAGGTTTTCCAGCGAGCTATAATTTCCCAGATAACGGTCTCCGTTGGTCTGACGGCTGAACACACGGTTGATATTGCACTTGTATTCCCACAGCGTCTTGGCAGTATTGATCTGCGCAATCACGATCTTCTCAAGCTCGCCGCAAATCTGCTCCAGCTTCTTGACGATATTGCTAACAGTATGCTCGGTGTACTGCAAAGCTTCACGGCTGGGAGCCATCTGAATCTCACCAATCTTGAAACGAATCACCACGCTGTTGTTGGTGATGAATCGCACAATGCTGTTGGTACGAGAGTCCAGACGATTGTTCTTGTGCAGCGTTTCAGTAACCAAATTCCACTGAATAGGATACGAAATGTTGCCCATGATGGCAATAGCCTTTTTGTTGTTAGTCCAACTATGCTCGGCACCCAGCACCTTCCAGTCGCCACCGTCAATGATGACGACATCATTGTTCTTGGTTTCCTGCTCGGAAACACCAACAATACGAGGTGGGGTCTGCCAATACTTGAAGAAATTGATGCTCTTGCTCTTGAAAGCAGCTTCGTCGCCAGTCTTGACGGGAATGCTGACCTCAATACCAGAAGGCTCGGTGCTGGGTTCGCTGTAAAGCTTCACCATTTCACGCACGTCGCTGCCCTTGACGGCGTTGTAAACCGTCTTGGTGCCATTCTTCCAACTGGTCACAACGAAATTGTCACCATAAGCAAAACCGCTCTTGCTGCCGATACCAAGCTGACCAATGTAGTCGTCGCTGTTTTCCTTGGTAGATTCACCATAGGACGTGTAAACCTCATGGATTTCTTGCTCGGTCAATCCATTGCCGTTGTCACGCACCTTGAACTCGGAGTTGAGCCGACTAGGCAGACTCACAACGATGGGCACGTCACGCTTGCCAGCCTCGACGTTGGCATCGTAGGCGTTGCAGCTATACTCACGAATAACTGCAAGAATCTTGTCGGAATAGATGTCATTCTCAACAATATTGATGATCTTGGCAAGATTCTTTTGACGAATCGTGAAGCCAGACGAAGTGAGGTTCGGACTGTTAACAACAGTGTTCTTTGAAGCAATAGTTTTCATTCAGATGATGCTACTATCTTACAACGGTTTTAGAAGAAGTCAACGACTTTTTTTAAGCAACAAAACTCAGGCAATAAATATCAAAACGAGGTGGTCAAACGTGACGCATATCCCATATTGCTGCCCTTGTTTTTTCTATACGAAACCTTCTTATAGTTGTCAAAACCTTTCTTGGTGGTAATCAAAATAGCACCAGCAGTTTTGTGACCATAAGACACATAGCCAAACGGCTTGCTTTTCTTTGCAGCCTTGTCGCCGCACGTCAAGCAAACCTTGTAGCCCAAAGCATAACGCTCGGGATGAATTTCTTTTCCACAACCACAATTCATAACAATATTCTGTTTAGATTTTCATCAACTTATCCAAGACTGCCACAGTAACCAAAGTATCGTACTTGGCTTCGTGAGGAATACCGTTGACCTGCACGTTGAAGTATTGACCAAGCGACACCAAACTGCAAGCCAAATTTTCTGGAAGCTTGCCAGTGAGACGGTAAAACTGTGCAATGGTACACGTATCCATAGTACGATAGCTGACATACTGTTCCCAACTGCCTCGGCTGACCAGCGTGGTGCTAACCTTGCGAACGTCAAACGCCACGTTGTGACCAACTGGAATCAGCTTGTTTTTGCTGATGTCATACCAAACACGCAGCTTGTCGTACAACATCGTACCTGCTCGCTTTTGATAAATTGCATTACGGTTGTGCTGCTTGAGGTCAATCTGAGTAATCTCAAGACTCTCGGCAGTTACGCAATACAAATCGTTGTCGGGCTTGATTTTCAAGTCCAACTCGTCGAGTTGCGTGAACACACCATTCTCGTACTTTAGAAAAGCAAAGTATGCGGTGAGCAAGCTTTTGTCGTCACCAATACCGCCAGTCTCCACGTCCAATGCTACAAAATAGTTCATGTTGAAAATTAATCCTTTTTGTCGGATGTGCTTAAATAAACTGCAAACAAAATCAGTGCCACCTTGAGATCAAAAATTGCAAACTCGGTTGTCCAACTAGTCTTGCCAACAATCTGCAAAAACGCAGCAGCAACCAAAAAGTAAACAAATGCCCAAAACAGCTTGTTGCGATTAAATGTCATATAGTTGATATATTAGCGATAATAATCGTTGTTGCGGTTGGTTTCCTTGCTGACTGGAACAGCACCCTCACCATTGGTGATCCAGTGAATGATCCACGAAACTCCAAGTGCGATAGCGATCAGAGGAATAGCGATCCACCACAGCACGAAAAAGAGAAAGACGAAAAACCAGAACAACATCTTGTCAATGGACTTTCCATTTTGTGTCCAATAATCTGACCCACGCACACGGGACGTGAGCCAACGACGCTTGTTGTTGAGTTTGACCGCCGCCAGAAAAACGGCGGTGGGAACGATGAAGTATGAAAGAAATGCAATCATGTTAATAGTCTAGCAGCTTTTTTTAAGTTGTCAATGGTTTTTTGAATCGGTTATCGTGGCGCAATAAAACACAAAAAACAAATAATAACTCCGAAGAACATCATAATAGGAAGCATAAAAACATTTATTTGATTAGCTTCCTTTTTTCCATACATGTACACATTCAGTAGATACACCGCTACCAAAAAGTATACAGGCCAAAAATTGATAAATTTCATAGTGTGTCAGAGAAGTCTTTTTATTAGTCCTTCTTATTAGAGGTATTGACTGAACTGCTCTTGAAGATAAATCCACACAACACGTTCAAAGCCCAAGCATGAAGAAAGTCAATTTCCTTGAGACCAAACTGATGGGGAACCACGTAGTTCCACAACCACATCACGGGTAGCGCAAACAATGCACTGAGTCCAATAATCAATGCAACGCCACCAACCACAGCACCAAGCACAAGCAGAATGTATTTCATATAGTTATTTTTTTAGTTTTTGTTGTTAAACCGGAAGTCCTTCGTTGTCCACAGCAACATATTCAAGATGTCCCTCGGATTCAAGCTGGCGAATAAATCCTTTCATTGTTTCGCCATCGACGTAACCATACTGACTGCGAGGCAGAAACGGCAGATTCTTTTTGCCATGATAACTACCGCATTGCTGCTCAAAATGATTCAGTATGGCAGACTTGGCATGACCAACAGTGCGCCACAAAGTCTTGCCGCTTTTGGTGGTAATAAACCTGCCCAGAAACCGCACACGGCATGGAGTGCTTTTGCGAAGATGATGATCCTTTTTCACAAAGGTTGCATCAATCTGGGTCAAAACATCTTGGTCAATATTGATTATGTTATTCATTTTCAAAAATGTAGAGTTGCTCCACGGGCAGACTATGATTATCTGCAACACGACTACCCCAGCGATCAGGCCACTCAGCCTTGGTTAGTTCATCGTATTCGGGATGCTCGGGATCGTGCTCGTCATTTACGTTGTAGTATCCACCAGCGAAATACACTCGCAAATACTGCGGACACAATCCCTTGCAAACATCCACCACCTCAACAAGCCGCAGCTTGCCAGATTCGTCGATCCACTCGTAAATACCAGGTGATGTAGGTTTCATGATTACACTGTAACACACTTTTTATCTTTGTCAACACTCTATTTATTAGTTAATTATGTCTACAATAATCGGTTTTAATTGTGGTATTCACGACTCCACAGTATCTTTAATTCAAAACAATGAAGTAAAGGCAGTTTATGCCGAGGAACGGTTTACGTGCGTCAAACAACAAGGTGGGCAAATCAACGGTGCGCTGGACAACTTGATTGCTGATTTCAATATTGATCTGAATCTTGTGAATGCGTTTGCAGCATCCACCAGTATGATCATCAATAGATCCAACGACATATTTGATCGTTACAGTGACAAAGTACGAGTTTATCCGCATCATCTATGTCATGCTCTGGGAAGCTTGTGGTATAGTCAGTTTCAAGAAGATGTATTGGTGATCACCCTAGACGCTGGAGACTACAACATACACAATTTTCATTATGGAGATGTGTTGGGAGACACACACAAAAACATTGCCAATCAAACCAAACCATGGCATGACCGCTATAAAAACGTATGTCATAACGTATTTGGCAGTGTAAGCACGTTGCGCAACGGAACATTTCAGATACACAATTTATTTGGACCAAATTTTGGCAACATGTATTCGATGGGTTGTCATTCCATTTACAATAAAGGTATTCACGGCACCAACCTTGAAGGTAAACTGATGGGTCTAAGCAGTCAAGGTAAATACGATGAGCAGCTATACAAATTATTCAAGAGCTTGTGTATATTTGATCCCAAAACTGAACGGTTTGATTGCATGAGTCAAATGGCAAGCACCAACAATTATCTTAATGGTAATTTACATCATACAATTGTGGATCTTGCTAGTTGGAACACTGATGTTCGTGATGTGGCATACAATGTTCAACGAGTGCTTGAGGAAGGTATATGTGATTTGGTGAGGTTTTATCAAAACAAGTTCAAATGCAAAAAGCTGTGTGTGGCTGGAGGAGTATTTGCCAACGTCAAGGTAAATCAGTTGCTCAATGAACAATTTGATTTTGAAGAAATCTTTGTGATGCCAGCCATGAGCGACGAAGGTATCGGTTTTGGAGCAGCGTTGTGCGAAATAGTAAACTCACAAGAATATGCTGTAAACACTATAAACGACAAACATGTGGTAAAAAGTATAAAAGGAATTTACGATTTGAAACCACTACATGATGCTTACATAGGAAAAGGGTTTAGAAAAGATGTGGTGGATGCTTTGGTTGCAGCACATTGTACAAATTATGTACCTTTTGATTTTGATGTATTGATCAACGAATTGAAAGCTGGCAAGATTGTGGGAGTGTTTCGTGGCAGAAGCGAATTTGGACCAAGAGCGTTGGGCAATCGTAGCATACTGGTAGATCCAACAAATCGGGATACATTTACAACACTAAACAATAGACTACAACGCAACGAAATTATGCCGTTTGCTCCATGCATACTACAAGAACGAGTTGAAGAAGTGTTGCATTGCAACAAAAGCCAACGAGCAGCACAATACATGACAATATGTTATAATGTGCGTGATGAGTGGATCAATAAAATACCAGCAGTAATCAATATACACGATAACACTTGTAGACCGCAGATAGTTACTGAATCATCCAACAACTGGTTGCATACAGTATTGAGCAAATACAATGCAGCCACGGGCATTCCAGCGTTGCTCAACACATCATTCAACACACACGGATATCCAATCATTAACGATCCAGCACAAGCTGTGGATGCATTGAAAGCCAAAGTGATCGACGTGTTGGTATTGGAGGATCATATCATTTATAACTGATTTTTGAATATATCATAAAAAATCTATATGTCTCAATATATAATTGACTATGATTCAACCGACGTTGCCAATTTATTTTTCCAATATTCGTCTATAGGAGATACGTTAGGATTGACCGCTCTGTTGGAACAATTGGGTCGCAAATATCCCAACAAACGATACCAAATATATAGTCGTAGACCTGAATTCTTCATAAACAACCCATGGGTAGTTTCCTCAAAACATGTATTGGATGTTGATCAACCATATTTTGAAATCCAACCCGTATACAGAGGCATATGGTCGCAAAAAATAACACAGCGATATTGTGACCAATTTCAATTACCATCTTCACCTGAATTGAGGGCCCTGCGTCCCAAGATATATTTGACCGATGACGAAAAACAACGTGCAAAACAAACTATGGCGCAATTTGATGGTCACAAAAAAATTGCGGTGTGTTTATACAGTAGTGCTGATGTGAGAAATGTTAGATATGATGTAGTGAAACCGTTTCTAAAAAGACTTCAGACTTCGTTGAATTGCAAACTTTTATATCTTGGCGAAGAAAGCATACCAAGTGATTGCGAAAACATTTTTGACCTCACAATCAGATCAGGAGATCTTAGATATGTATTTGCACTTATTTCAGAATGTGATTTATATGTGGGAGTAGACACGGGATTGTCTCACGCCGCTGCGGCAGTAGACGTTAAACAATTGATGTTTTACAGAAACAACGGTTGTACGAATAATGCTTACGATAACACATTTTATATTCCTAGCAAAATTCGATGTCCAGAACCATGTGTTGGTCCATTGTCTTATCTACATTGCTTGAATCACATACGTTGTTTGGACAACTATGATTTTGAAAAATACTACGAGTTGGCTAAAACGTTAATTTATTGAAACTATTATGCTTAAAATTGACAATCACACACTGACCTACACCAACACCATGATCTACGATCAGCACGTTGTGTTTAGAAGCGTGGCAACTGGTTTTGAATACAACAGCTTTTTTGCGTCAGCAGGCTCAACAACAAATTGGGAATTGGAATACTTTTTGTATCCAAACAATGCGTATGTGAGTACGCATAGACTAGAAAATGGAGTTTATGTTATAGAACCGCTTACCACGATCAATATCAATGAGTTTAGTATCATCAACGACATAAACTATCATGGTGAGCAGCTACAACAGTTGATAGAGTTGTTGACCTACAAAGGAAAAACGGTGCATCTTGATTATACAAAACACACCGTACCAGCTTATCGTTTAAGCAAAGTTTATGACATTTTTCATACGGGTTGTGCCAACCCATTGAGTGCTTATTTTTGTGTGGATGAATTTTTCTCGGTTAATCACCCACGATATTTTCATCTAAAGAATTAGCGTTGCGGTTGTACAAACTTTGGAAATGGTTCCATTGGATCTTGCAGTTTGATGAAAACTTGTGGAACATTGTTGGTGGTAATTGAAATCACATCAAATATGGTTTCTCGTTTGCTGTTGAATCCACGCTTGTAGTGTACCAATACATTTTTGCCCATCAGCGATTCAATTTCATGCACAACATTGGTGTCACTTACGCTAAAGTCCCAAACGTCTGGATCAAGCGCACCGCTGGCATAGTTGACTTCTTCGCTGGGCACAAACAATTGACCTTCCCAGCTTTTCACAAACCAACCACGCTCAGTGATTTTTGATACCACACCCATGCGTATACCGTGACCCTCCACAAAAAGTTTTCGTGCTATTTGATTAAGATTAATAATCACCGTAAACAAAACGACGATAATGATTATTAGCTCCAAAAACTTTTTTAGAGATACTTGCTTAATTAGCTTGTAAAAGACATTCATGTTTTGATGTTAAACTGTCGTTGGCAAAACAGATCATACTTGTTTTTTGGCAAGTTGTCAAGTTCTTGTGTCCAACCATTGTGTGCCTTCAACCAATCTATGACGGGCAACTGTGGTTGTTGGTCACGCTTAATACATACCCACTGCATAGCACCACAATCTGGATTTTTTTCGTATAAATCAAATAATACTGGTAGTTCATCCAACGTAATTGGTTCACAATCTGAATATGCCCATGCGAACACATCGCTGCAATTCACAAACAAAGTCAGTGTTTTGCCTTGCAACACTCCTTTGTGGTCAGCATAAGGATTATGGCTTATAAATAACACATCTTCGCCCAACAGCTTTGTAGCCATTGCTGCTTCGTCGGCTATGCGTTTACCATCAATTTCGTACCAATATTTGGTGTCCATGTTATCGGTCGTTCTTGAAACAGTTGTTGGGATCAACACGACCAAAGTTTGGAGTGCCCAGACCAGTGAAACCCATATAAAGGAACGTCACAGTCTTGCCAATCCAATCCTTTTTGTTCTTGAGGATTTCCTTGCGCTGCTCATACTTGCCCTTGAAAACACCATCAAAAGTCTTGTTCTTCCACTTGAGAGTAACGTTGGTGGCAGCACCCTTCCAGTTACCATCACCATCCTTAATGTCAACAATAACACCCTCGTCGTCCTCGTCAATCTTTACCTTGACAAGATTCTTGCTGCGCTTGTTTTCATAGCCAGCATCCATATTGCGAAGAATACCACCCTCTTGCTGGTCTTCCAAAAAGCTCTGAAACTCCTTTTGCATGGCAGCTTCAGTCTTGACGATGGTGGTCTTGACATGCTCAACGTATTTGAATTGCTTCACTACGTTGTTGTCAATCCACTGCTTGCGTTCACTGTAGGGACTGTCTTGGGTCAGCACCTTGGAATAACCACAATTGAAATTGTAGCCATCGTAAACATAGAAACGCACCAGCTTCTCGCTGTCGCTCAAAACCTGAGCGTCGATGTTTTTGGTCTTGCGAATAAGCTCATTGATCTTGTTCAACTGAGTACGCAGATCATTGTTGAACAACTCACCATCCAACACAGCGTTGGGATGCACGACGAAGAACGAAGCCAACTCCTTTTCAATGTGCGGAACGCTCATGTATCGTTCACCCTTGCGAGTAAACAAACCATCCTTGGTGGCAACGCAACGATTGCCGTTGAATTTGCACTGAATACCCCAGTTCTGCTTGGCATAATCGGGTTGCTTGGTCAGCTTGTGCAGAGGTTGAGCCAACATAGGCTCAACGTAAGCAGTGCCCTTGGCAGCATCCTTCTTGAGCTTGTGATAGCCAGTCTTGAGTTGCTTTTTGTATTTGGCATCAATTTCAGCCTTGGCTTGAGCCTCGCCAGTAGTGGCATTCTTTTTGCCAACATTCTTGGGCTCGGCAGTTGACCAATCGCTGGTCACGATGTTTTCGCTACCCTCAACGCCACTGTGGGTGCGATACTTGCTGCCTTGCTGTTCCATCCACCAAACTCGGGTGTTGCCGTTAGTGTCTTGCGTGTACAGAGTAGGATAATTCATACAGTCATCTTAGCACGGATTGAGTAGTTGTCAACATAGAAAAAGACCCGCCAGATTTCTCCAGCGGGTCTTGTTGTTTGGGGGTTACTATCAGCGATTAGTCACCGACAGATTCATGAACGGAACGGCACTACCAAGTCCGTTATACACGGGCAGCTTACCGTCCCAACGATGCAGAGCTTCATACTGCACCAAATTAGGGCTCAAACTCTCACTGAGCAAACGATTAGCCTTGGCTTGAGCTTCTGCCTTGGCAAGAATAGCTTGGGCTTCACCCTCAGCAATAGCCTTCTTGCTGCGAGCCTCACCTTCGGCTTGAGCAACAGCCTGATCGGCTTGGGCACGAATCTGCTTCACCTGCAACTCGCTCTGCGCAGTCTTCTGCTTTTGCTCAATAATGTTATTGATGCTGTTTTCAATTCGGGGATCAAGACGCAGCTTGTTGGCAAACGTAATGTAGTCAATAATCCACCACTCACCCACACGACTATTGACTTCCTTGGTCACAGCATCAAGAAACTCACCACGCTTCTCACCAATAATGTCCATCGGATCATAGGTGGTGGCAACTCGGCTCAGTGCATCACGCACCTCGTTTCGCAGATAACCATGCACAATAGTCTCGGGATCGGCACGAAACTTTACAAAAATGAACGGCACCTTCTCCATCTTGAACTTGCCGCTCATACTCACGTCGGCAGAGATGGCAACACCACCCTTGGCGTTGAAGCTGATGCTTTCATCAATGGGGCGACCCTCATGCGGACTAGAACCCCAAATCACGTTCTGCTGAAACGTAGGATACTCATACACACGGGTAAGACCTGGCATGTAAAGCACCCAACCCGTCTGCAACGGATAGTCCTCAACGCCCTTGGCACTACCAGCTTGGTTGACCTTGATACCAACCCAACCCGGCTCAACTCGGTTACAACCTGTGGTGAGGGAAAGCATCAGCCCAAGCAGCACAGCGGGGACGTACTTCATATACTTATTCATATCTACCTATTTTAGTTACTTGTTTTCTTCGGTTTTGTTTTGTTGTGACTCCAGCGTTTTTATTACCTTGGTCACGTCACTTTTCAAGATTAGCACCCAACTTAGAAAAAGTCCAGCGAAAAATCAAACTTTCACCAACCAACTGGTATCGCTGAATAAAACTATGTTTGGTGAATTTAATGTTTTTTCAACTGCTTGTATTACATGACCGCACCATCCATCATGTCCAGCTATATATCCTCCACATTTTATTTTTGGTAACCAACTTTGTATGTCTTCGACTACAGCATCGTGCTTATGTTCACCATCGATGTAAACAAAATCCACAGATTTATTGTGAAATCCAAAAGAAGCATATTTGCTGAAATTTTTGATTATCTCGACACCATCATAATTTTCAGCCATGGTTCTAAACGACTGCTCAATCAATTGAAAATCTGGTCTGCCAGACGGAAGCCAATCACAATCTATGTATGATTCGTTGAGACCCCATATATCAATTGCGTACAATTTTTTAGGATTAAATTGTAAAAATGTTTCTGTAGAAACTCCCAAGAAACATCCAATCTCCACCATGATTTTACCATTTAGTCCACCAATATGGTTTACTAACTCAATCAATCCTTGAACTGAATTGGTGTTGTCAAGTGAAGTATCTGCTCCCATCCTCGGGGTTCTACTCAATTCCTCCAATGTTTTTTTCACATTGTTATTTGTTTTCTGCAAGGTTGTTGATAAATTTGGATATGTCGCTTTTTAGTATTAATATGCAACCCAGAAAAAGTCCAGCGAAAAGTGTCGCACCAATAAGGTTGCTGATTGTATCTTTTTCTGTACTTAAACGCCCAGCAGTGTCCCAAGCGATTGCTCCAAACACCATCAAAAAGAAGTATTTTGAGCAGTATTTGAAAATGTTTCGGTTACTGAACATTTTGTTTAGATTTGTCTTGGTATTGTCGTTCATATTTTTTTGATGTATCCGGTTTTGTTGCTGTAAACGTACACATGACCAGAATGAACAGTGTGACGAGTTCCTGCTTTAATTGCAGCATCCAGTGTATCAAATTTTTTGCGGCAACCCTTTCCACAGCGTTCGTTGTCGCCATGGAAACTACCATAAGTCTTTTCATAACCACACCGCCAACCAAACGTTTCTTTCTTTTTGGCTTTCATTGTTTATTATGCTTTTCCTGTGCAGCCTTCCACATTTTGAGAAGGTTGTCACGATATTGTTCGTAATTGTTGCTAGATTCCAACACTTCAATTTCCCGCAACAATTCAGCAACGTGCTGCTTGTGATTCTTGAGCAGATTATTGCGAATAGGTTCAAAATGACGAGAGTATTCTACATCACTTTCGTATTCACCACCCCACTGATCCTCACGGGTTTCATGAAAAGTAACTGTGTCGTCGTTATGCGACACATATTCACGATCTGTTTCATCAAACCCATGAGCGTGAATGGTGCCCCAGCCGCCAGGCGAGATTGTGAAGTATTGCTTCATATACTACAAGTGTAGCACTTGTTTTAAGATGGTCAATAGTAAAGTCCGTAGCCAAACTGAACATTGAGATTCTTGTCCCAAAATCCATTGATCACGGGAATGCTTTCCTTTTCTGGCACGACTTGCAGCACAGTGTCTTTTGGAAGACTGAGTTTCACAAACCAAATCCACAGTTTGATGTAAGAATCTTGAGAAAACGCATATTCTTCATCGTCGTCGCCGTCGTTCATATCGTCGGTGTCCCATTCAGCAAGCATTTTCTTGGTCAACCCAAACTTGCTCAACACCGTGAATGCAGAGTCAGACAGTGTGTTGTTCTCGTATTCCACACAAATCTGATAGTCTTCACGATCACGATGGTTGCGATTAAGATCGGTATAATCGTCGTTGTGATTGAATTCTACACCAGTAAGCTTGCAACTAGCTTTGTAGGCATTCTGAATATCTCTGACTCCAAGATTGCTTTCAAGCAACACTTTGTCATACTTACCGTGACCGTCATCACTCCAGTCACCCAACACAAGATGCATTTTGTTCATTTTTAATCTTCTTCGTTTTGATTTTCCCAACGCCGCTTTTCTTTTTCAAAATCTTCTTCGGGGTTCATCAATTCATCGGTGCTTTGCTCACCCCAAGCTGGAATTTCCATGACATAATAAAAAGAAGCATCCGAATCGTCTTCATAGCCACGACCACGTTTCCATGCTTCGTTTAGTTCTTCACACATATCAAGTGCCAATCCTTCGTCTTGAAAAAATCCAAAACGAACCAACGGCTCAAAATGATTTGCGGTGGGTGTGCAACCATCATCACTACAGATTACCCAAATGCGTTTGATTTTCTTTGTATCGCTCATGTTTATTTCTAGCCTTGATCACAGCATACCACGGCGCAACAGTTGTGTCAAGCATCAACAAAAAACCCCTCGGTGGAGGGGCTTTTGTGAATCGCATGTATTATCGTGGCTTTTGTCTTAAATTATCATCAAATAATTTATCAAATCCTTGTAATTTCAATCTTGTTGCTTCGGATTGACATTGTTCTTTTGTGGCAGCTTCAAATATAGTATTGATTGTTTCAAGCTTTCCAGATGATGCGTATTTGTTTTCTTCGCAAGATAAAGCTTTGATTCCATTGTGGACCAGTATCCACTTTGAAGACAAATCGCAGACATTTACGTTATACTGTTTGCCGTCTACTGTTATGGTTTTATTTGTTATCATAATTTTTAGTTTGTTATGACTGTCCATCCTCTGGATAACAATATGTTTTTGGCAGTTATGCCCGCAGCAGAAGGTGCTGCGTTACCTGTGCCGTATAAATAAGCTTGTCCACCAGATACAGAATAGTTTGCCAACGTTATTAGAATGTTATCCACAACAGTTTGAGAGAACGAGTTGTTCAAAGCCCACAATCGATATAGATTTGGATTGTTACTTATATTTAGTGAAGTCAACTGATTATTGTAACAATACAATCGAAATAAATCTGGGCTGTTAGACACATCTAATGAGGTCAATAGATTGTCACTACAATATAGATTGGTCATGGACACTAGATTAGATACGTCCAATGTAGTCAATTGATTGTTCCACACATATACCTCTTCTAATAATGTAGTGTTTGGTAAAGTTATCCCCGTCAATCCACAATTATAAATTTCGAAAATAACCAAGTTTGTATTGCTGCTTACATCCAAAGCAATTGACAATAACTGATCAGCTATATAAACTGTATTTAGGTTCGCAAGTGTGTTAAAACCAGTAATAGATGTGATTTTGTTGGCGGTGCTAGAAATTTCTAGTGATTGAACATCCAATGAATTAACATTCGCAGTAAAATCTGCTAAGGTCACATTAGAATATGAAGCACCACTCCAATAAGGACCTGTGGTCCAATTTAACAATTGAGACGTTGGTGTGTATCCAAATACTGCTGGTGGTTGAACATCGTCCGATCCACCTGGTCCAGCACCTATTGGTGAACTTTGTTGCGTTATAATCATCATACGCTCGTTGAATTCATTGAGAATACGATTATAACCTTCCATTACTTTGTTTAGCGGAAGGTGCTTGTTTTGGTTATAGTATGATTGCCAATGTAGCATACATATAATTATGTATGTGAATACCAAAAAACGCCAGAAGGTTTTGATTCTTCTGGCGTTTGAATATCAGTGATGTCTGTCTTGCTTCACATGAAGCTTGTTCATCATAATCTTCTGGATTTCGCTGAACGACAATGGCTTGCCATGACCGTCCCAACCAAGATCCAAAATCTTGTTTTCGTTGCTGTCAATATGCGTAGTAGGATTGGTGTAGTGGCTATGACCACTCAACTGCCAAGCACCCTTTTGCATTTGATTCCAAATCTGGTGAGGATAGTGATGCAATGCAATCAACTGTCCATTCACAATGATTTCCTTGTAGTCACCCAAAAACGTCAGCTTGCCGACAGTGTAAGGATAAACCGAAACTCCTTCATTGGAATCGTCACCATAGAATCGGACCATATCCAAGTGTCCACGCACAGCGTCTTCGTAATACTTGCGAATGCAACTATTGTGGTTGCCCCAAATATACAGAATGTGTTCGCAGTTGATTCTTGACAGAATAGTGTCAAACTCTGGAGGAGTGATATTCAAACAAAAGTCGCCCAGATGAATCAGCACGTCCTGTGCTCGCACAAACTCATTGATCTTGGCGATCAAAGCATCATTGTGCTCGTATCGGTTGCTGTATCCACGACTCTTGTAGATAAACTCCTTGTCATGGTTAAAATGAGTGTCACTAGTGAACCAAACTCGCTGTTCGTCACTGTGCCGCAGCTTCAAAGGTCTTTCAAACATAAATAATATCATCAATTCCCTCGGCGTTGGAGGGAGCTTCATACTTGTTCAGCATCTTGTCAATCACCCAATCAGGCACAACTCGTCCACCTTGCTTACCTCGCTGAACATTTCGGGCAATCAAGCCAGCACGGTCCATGTTGAAAACAATGGCAACCACTCGGGCACCATGTCGCTTTGCACTGTCAATCGTATCCTTGCGGTCACGACGGTTGACGTTGGTAGCATCCACAAACACGTTTTTTTTGTTCTTTAGCAAAGAGTCAACCTCTCGCTTGATGTGACCAAAAACTTGTGGAGTCACAGTTTGATCTTCCTCACCCGTGCCAAACTTGGCTCGCAGTTCGTCGCTGCTCAAGTAAACAATAGGTTCGGCGTGATTCGCAATGAATCGCTTTGCATAGGTGGACTTGCCACTGCCTGGAAGCCCAACGGTTAGAAAAAGTGTAGCCATGTTTTTATCGTAACAGCTATTTGTTGAATGTCAACCTCAGATTTTCCAGTTCAAATCCATTAAACGCAGAATGCAATACTCATACGCATCTCTGGCAGCAGCGGCTTGTGCTTGACGTACAGTGCGCTCCTCCTCGGTTTCGTGTGCGTAAAACTGGCTGGTGATCAGACGAGCACGACTGTCAGCAGAATCGCTCAAGATTTTGATTTCGTTGAGCAAATCCTTGACGGCTGGGTTCCACTGCGGTCCACTGAAATGCTGTTTCATGCTTTGAGCATCGCATGAAGGTTAAAAAAAGTCAAGCACCAAAAATTGGATTGTTTTGAGCCTCGGATGCCAGAATACTCATAACAATTGAACCAACGAAGTCACCATTTTTGTAAACTTCTTCACGCTTGACTCCTTCATTAACAAATCCCAGTTTGATGTAAAGGTTGTAGGCACGAACGTTGGTCGCCAAAACCTCCAAAGATACTTTATGCAGATTGTATTGTTTGATTATGAATGGAATAAACAATCGATATGCTTCGTATGCCAAACCTTTACCACGATAATCTTTGTGTAGATCAGCACCAATGTAAAGATTACGGTTCACCTCGGAATAGTTGGTTACTCTGAAATAACCGATTTTTATATTGTTGTACAGAATTGTGTAAAACATTGGTTTGTTGGTATCAAACCATTTGTATGCGTTGTCCACCGAAAACTTTGCCGATGTATGCAAATACTGTTCTGCGCATTCGTTTCTAACCTCGGTTAAAAACGGAACATCATCTCGGGATAATGGACGAAATGTGAGCATAGTTTTCAAGGTATCGGTAACAATACTGGGCGTCCAAGCTTTCCAAACACCATCATTCTGAATACTGTAGGTACTAAATCTATAGTGTCTGTGAACGAATATCCACAGCGAAGAAAATGTCGATGATAATAGCCTTGCCAATCATCATATACAACATCATTCGTATCTAACTTTTTGTTGTATGAATCGAATATTTCCCCATGTTTGTTAAACACATCTTTGCAAGCATTTTTTGAATACAACCCATATGAAACTGCTGGATGATATTCGTTTGTAGATCCTTTACCCAAGCCGCAAGCAAACGCTATTTTATCTTGTTCACACTTCTCCATTTTTTGATAAAATGGTTCATAAAACATGTCACATGCTGGAACATAATCATCTTCGTTTAAGAAGTAATAATCGCATTCATCATCCAATGACTGTCGCATGTGATATTCCCAAGCACCATAAGACCAGCCGATATTGCTATCTCTGTATTTGATTTCCAATGGAAGCTCAGTTCTGAACTTGTCAATTCTATGTTTTTCACAGTAATCTTCTACGATTTGCTCAACGTCGCCGTTTTGAACACATGATTTTTCATCTTTGTTGAAAACAAATGTGACTTTGGTTATGTCTGGTGTAGTAAACTTGTTGAGAGCATATAGCTGTGATTTAACTGCAAAAAAACTATCAATTCCGTGATACGAGTTGCGTCGGTACTTGCCAGTATGCGCAACACCTTCCACCACGTAAAATGCAACAACATAATTGATACGCATAATTACTTCACACTTGCATAGAATGATTTGATTGCTTCACATACAAACAAAACATCTTCTTCTGTGACTTTTGGATTCAGTGGCAAGTACAAATACTGAGGTTCGTACTTGTTCATGTTTGGTAGATTCTGACGCTTTCCACCAAAAATATGGTAAATGTCATTGCGTAGATGTACCAAATTGTTGTCGATGCCTTGTTGAGTAAGATATTCAGCCAGATCATCACGCTTGTCTGCCAATATACCCATCAACCAGTATGTACCACCGCAAATAGGCTTGCATTGCTTTGGTAGGTTTGCAACATACAACTCGCCCAGCTTTTTTCTGTGAGCAATGATCTTGTCCAAATCTTCGATTGCTGCCAAACCAAAACATGCATCAATGTCGGTTGGTTGGAACTTGAAGCCAGCTTCAAACACATCAAACGTCATTTCACGACGTTGCCATGCTTGGTAGTTCTTCTTTTCCTTGAGGTCACGATCAATACCAAACCAACGCAATAGCTTGGCACGTTTATACATTGCTTCGTCCTTCAACACAATCATGCCACCATCGCAAGTGGTGAAGTGTTTGATGGCTTGAAATGAATAACAAACATAATCGCCTTCACAGTGAGCAAAGTGTTGTGCTGCGTCTACGATCAAAGGAATGTTGCGTTGCTTGCAAATTTCGTTGAGCTTTGGATTGAATGGAATACCACCCAAATGAACGCCTACAACCGCCTTGGTCTTGCTTGTGATCTTTCGTGCCACATCGTCTGGGTCAATATTCAAATTGTCGTCGATATCAGCAAACACAATGTTGACGCCCTTGCGTTTGAGTCCCATTTGACCAGCAGTACAATCCAGAATAGGTACAATCACTTCGTCACCTTCTTTGATGCCAATCAAGTGATACGCCAATTCCAATGCAGACGTACCAGAGTTCAACATCAACGGAAACTCGTATTGAAACACTTCACCAAATCGTTTTTCAAACTTGTTGACCTTTGGACCTTGCCCCAACCATCTACCAGTCAATGATTCTTCGATCTCGGCGAGGATTCTTTCTTTTGGAATATAAGGATAAAACAGCGGTATTTTTGGACTCATAATGTTTGTTTTCTGTTGATTATACATAGTAATTATAATCCACTTTCACAATATTTTTTTGATAAGCTCAGAACAATCATGTTTGTGAAAATCAACAACCTCTTGTAGATGGTTAAGATTAGATAAGTAATTATCCTTGTTGTATAATGTATGCAGACAGTTGGTTGATTGATAGTAAAAGCTACATCTCAATTCTTTGATAAAATCAAAGTCATTGTCAGTATTGGTTGTGACCGCATAATCTTTCAGCAAATTATAAATTTTGTCTTTGGATTGGGATGCGCTCAAATTGGCAAACGCCAAAGTCCTCGACTCACCAGAATGATACAAAATTTTGTCATTATAGTTGCTTCCAATGATCGTGTTGGTATTTTTTGCTTTGTCTATAAGCTCCGACACAATGTTCCATTGATCCTTCACATCTATCTGAGATGTAGATTCGGCAGCGTTAAAATATTTTACTTCGTTGGTCTTTTTGTATATCTCCAAGTTTGTGTGTTGGAATGTGTCAAAATGAATATGTGTGTTGTCGTCTCCGTGTGTGAGTACGTCGCCAATATCAAACTCTTTTGCTGTTGCTGCACCCATCAATCCATAGAATTTATCAATCTGACCCACTGCTCGGTTGCTCAAAAACTGTGGTAGATGTAACATGTATAAATGCTCGTCGCTCCAACTGCGATTGAACTTGCGATTGAACTTGGCAACATCAATCATAGTTAGTGTTGTTTTTGGTGCGCCTATGATGTCGATGTGTTGCAACATGTCCAAATGTTGTTTGTAGTTATCGTTCAACCAATAAGCATCTTGCTCTTCAATAACAATATGAGCGTTATCGCAATTGGCGGCATTCATCCCCACCGCAATTATATGACCGTGACGATCAAACTCCGTGGGAATTATTTCATAGTTGCAAATACCGAGGTTTTCCAGAAGTTTGATCAACAACTTGGTTTTATGTTCATGTTCTTTGATTCGGTGTGCTTGAAGTTTATGAGTTAATTCATGCTCATAAATCCGCCGAGTTAAATCATCAAAGTCAATCGGATCTGGACCTGGTTCTTTCTTCAGATTCGTTATGCGTTCATTAACATCCGCCATTATTTCATCAACCACGGCTTTATTTTTTAGCGCATACTCCGCAGTTGTATCTCCGCTTATTATCCTGAACGAGCTTAATAACACATACAACTTGTCGATGTATTTGTTTTTGTATTTGGCGTAATTTCTGAAGTACAACTCACACAACAGTGGATCGTTGTAGATTGGCAATATAGCATGTACTTTCACGTTTATAATATGCAATCTAAAAGCTTTGAACAATCGTGATTTGAAAAATAGTGACCCTTATCACATGGAGCCATATCATAACCAAAGTATTCACGATACGCCTCTTTTAGCGTTCTGAAACTGTGAATGTGTGCATCTTTGTATTGAAAATTTAGCAGTCGTGTCAATGATTGATAGTGAAAACAAGTTCTCAGATCCCATCCAATAGATGAATGAAAACAATCCAAGAAGTTGAATTCTTTGAAATCGTTGTGAGAAACCTTATTGTTCCAAAATCCAGAAAACGCAGTCATTCTACAACCCACAGTATGAAACAACAAATACTCACCATAGTTGATTTGTGGTCCTCGATACAACAAACCTTGTGCTATATCCCAAGATGGCTCAAGATGATATTCTATCAATCTATCATACGTTTTTATTTTGTCGGTTCGTTTACATACTTCCAAGTTTAGAATCTGAAATGTGTCGAGATTGAATATGCGCTCTTGATTTTCCGCAATATCAATATGTTGACTAAAATCATAGTTATTGTGAGCACGACCATCAAATGTTTCCAGCTTTTGTATGACTCTGTTGCTCAAAAATTGTGGTAGATGAACGATGGGTATATCGTTTCCACGATGATTTGTACCATACCTTTTGTTGAACTTGTCTACACCTTCAGCGGTATTCAAATACGGAAGATATCCTTTGTAGCCACCAATCAAATCATATTCGTTTAGCTGATCCGCTATGTCTCCAAAATTGTCGTTGAGCCAGTAAGAATCTTGTTCATCAAAAAAAGTGTGATAATCTGGATCATTGATATATTCCAGCGCACACGAAAATACCTTGCCGTGTTCTATGTGTGCTCCAACATCAGAGATCAATACATAATTGTTGATGTTCAATTCACGCAGCAATTCTTTAAGATGTGTTATTTGCTCAGAATACACCGCTTCAACATATCCTTTTGGCGGTATAGTTTTGTTACCAGGTGGTAGTCCAATAACATGCACTGACGTATGTATTGACGAAAGAATGATCAATCTGTCAATATGCTTGTGCTTGTGCTTGGCATAGTTGCGGAAAAACAACTGGCACAGCAGTGGGTCCAAAAAGCATGGAACTATTGCTTGAAGTTTTTGATTCATACTATTTTTTCACTATACGGCAGATCACATCTCATGTCAAGCTATACATATCGTTTTTTTAACAAAAATGTGTTGTATTAATTTGTAAAGCAACGGTAAAAAGCATTTCTTGCTAGGCAAAATTTGCTATGTATATGGGAACATGGGCAATTGCCCATAACAGAAAGGTTGCAAACTATGAATAAATATATCGCTATGATGGTTCTGGCATTGAGCTTGAGTGTCAATGCACAAGAAGGTCCAAAAGGTCCACCACATCAACAATTGGCGGCTGAACAACCCGCAGGCCGTCCTCCTCGTCCACAATTGACCGAGGAGCAAAAAAAGCAACGTGCTGAATTGGTTGCGAAGTATGATGTAAACAAGGATGGCAAGTTGGACAAGGAAGAACGTGCCAAGGTGAGCGAAGAAGATCGCAAGAAATTGAGAAGCTTTGGACCTCCTCCGGGCGGTCCAAGGGGTCCAAGAAAAGATGGTCCCCCTCCAACCAAGGATGGTGATCGTCCAAATAAACCACACAAGAAGGACTAATTAGATAAAAATAAAAACCCCACTTTTTACGGTGGGGTTTTTTGTTATAATTTAAGTCTTACTGAAGACTACCAAATGGAGCAGGCCAAACATGTGTGATCTTACTTACATAACCATTGTCAGGCCAAGTTTTGTTTCTGAAGTCAACAAACTTTTGAATTAGGTTTGCGTCACCACCCATGTATCTTAACATGTTTTCACTACTGAATGTGGTCAACAAATCAGCAGCACTTGGATATTCTTGTAGTCTGTCCAATTGTGCTTTGAATATTTGATTGTATACACCTACCATCATGTCTTTCTTTTCTTTGGTATGTAGAACATCGATGTAGTGAGCATATATTTCGTCAAATGTTGTATAACTTGAACTATCTCTTGGACCCCACAATACAGTTCCACCTAACAAACGAACGTGAGGGTGAAGATCAGTCCATCTACCTTCTAGTAGTCCATTATAACCATCATTGAATTGAAATGCTTCATATGTCTTGATACTGTTCAACACTTGCAAAGCATTGTGTTTGCCAGTATACAAACTATATGGAACACCTGATCCCCATTGACTCGTAGCACTAAACAGAATGTTGTGAATGTAACCCCAATCGATGATATTAAACTCAGCCATTCTGTTGCTGTCATCCAAATACATTTGTAGTTGATACCATTGTGGTGAGTTATCGCCATATGGTTCGTAAGTAAACTCTGGATTGTTTTGATCTGTTACTGCCCATACACCGCCAATATGAGGTGCTAGATGAAATGGATATGAATTGGCAAACCATCGTCTATCATTAAACACATTGGTCCAACTACTACCAAATTGAGCTTTGATTCTATCCAGTTTACCCAGATCCATGTAAGCTCGGGCACCACGTTCATTCCATTGATCTCTGGTATTTGCATTATCTTCAAGAAGTTCATGACCAAGATCTTGCAATTTCCATCGTTGCATTATTTCAGCGGTTCTTACAGTAACCCAATGTCTAAATGCCATTCTAACTTTGTTTTGATAGTGTGTTCCTTTACCCGCATCATGATAAACCTTGTGGAATTTGTCGTCCATGTGAACAAAGTTGTAACCTACCAACTCATTGTAGCTTCTCATGTAACGAACCAAACCAAACATTCCTTTGTCTTTTGGAACTTCATTCATAAACCAATTGAAGAATCCAGGCGCACTTGCACCGTTTGTGAGACTGAACGACCAGATTTCTGGAGCACTATCCTTCAAATGTGCAACTGGTAACCAATGGTTCCAGTCTGGCAACTGCATTGCAATAGGTATTTCGTTGATGTTGTATGCTTTCTTGAAATCAATTGGTTGGACTACACCGTTATATTTGACTCCGTTTTGTGTTCCATTTGGAAAGATGTATTGAAACGATTTGATATCATCGTCTAACACCCAATCCATACCAGCACCAGCCATCCAATTATCAATAGGCACACTGCCTTGACCTGGACCGGGTTGATAAAGAGGATTCCAAGGTCTGCCTTTTTCTTGATATGGAACATCCAAACTACGAATGTAAGATGCCAATGCAACACCTTGTTGTTCACTCAATCCATGATATTTGCTTCTAGCGATAATAGACTTGTCGCTGTAGTTGAAATATTTCAAGTCATAACCATCTGTGAAATGACAATCTGTGCATTTGGCATTCAACTGAACTCCCTTTTCAAATATGTTTCCCTTGAACCAAAGGTCTTTGCCTTGGTTGATTACAACTGGATCACTTGACATAGGAGCCCAGTTCTTTGGATCATCAATTGTTTTGGTTGTAGCTAATATTACTGGGGTGTATTTGTAGACTATGTTTGTATAGTTTCTTCGTGGAAAGTTAGGATTGTTATCTAATCCATGTGAACGAGTGACTTCTCTTTCAGATGTTTCTTGTCTTCTCACGATATCAGCATTCAACACTCTGTAACCAATTGATTGTTTGGTGACATCATTGAACTTGAACTTGATTGTGTTGGTGATACCAGCAATTATGTTGTTACTGGCAAATGGAACCACCATTGTTAGTGTATTTTGTGGTCCACCTATGCCAGTCCAAAGTCTATCAAACTTTCGTGGAAACACCACGGTTCTATTGTTAAGTGGAATCCATTGTGAACCATTGATACTGACACTCGCTTTGTTGGTATAGTTCAACGCATGTATAGTAAATTGAGCACCATAGATATCATTTAGGTTGTCATTTAATACAAACTTGAATTCTTCTGTTGTTTGATCTGGTCCAAACACTTCAACTGGAAACTTAACACTATCAGTTGGTGGAGTAACTACTGGTGGATCATTTGTGGTAGGTGGTGGTGTGTTGGTGGTTCCTATACCAATGATATTGCCATTTGGATCATAGATGTAGTCATATAGTCTGACACGAATAATGATAGCATCTTTGGGAACTGCTGCCAAGTCAAATATGATGTTGCTTATCTGACCATTTGTTTTTACAATACCACCAGGCAAAAGCACATTCTTGGTTGTGTTGTCAATTAGTTTTAGTGTGACATCCAGTGTAACATTATTGGTTGTGACTGTGGGGTTAACAACAACGGGAGGATTTGTTACTGTTGTTGGTGGGTTTACAACTATATTAGTTACTGGTGGATCTACTACTGGTGGAGGTGGTGGAGGAGGTGTAACAATTGGCGGTTCTACCTTTGGTGTTTCAACCACGTTTGATGTATAGAGTAATTCATATACACGTAAGTTGAGAGTAGTAGCAGTTTGTGTTACATTACTGATATTCAAATGCAGTTCCAGTATTTTTCCGTTGGATCTTACGATGTCAACTGGTATTGATACTGTAACTGATTGACCGTTCGGTTCACTAAACGATCCGTTGAGTGTAGCCGTGTTTGTGATTGTTTGAGAAAAAACTTGTGTTGTGACAAAAGCAAACAACACAAGTTTCAAAAGAAGAGTTGTATACGATTTCATGTGCTTAATTCAAAGTAACCGTTCGCTAAACTATATAACGAAGATCACTGTGAACACAGCCGCTTGTCACACATACATATAATAATTCAAGCCAAAACTGTGCTAATTTTTTTACCTTTTGTGTGGTCTGTTATATTTATATTCATATGACCAAAGCCGACCTTAAAAATCTCATCAAAGAAGTATTGTCCGAAGCTAAAGAAAAACTGACTCCAGAAGAAGCAGCGTATCCAGGAAATATTGCTGCGAAAGAAATTGGTGCTGCATTAAAAGCTAATCCACTTTACAAGGACGTTAGAGTATCATATTTGACAAGTCGAAGTGAAGGTGCCGATGGATCTGCGTTTGCTTATCTAAATGTTGATGGTGGTGGATATGTATTTTTTTCAACATACGACGCTGCTCGAAACAAAATTAGGGTAAATGTTAGCAGAGGCACTGGCGGATCTGAAGATCGTGCATCAAGGGAATTTACCAATGTAGCTGATGCAATTAAGTTCACCAAAAACCCATTAAGCGTATTCAAAGCTTCACGCAACGATGAATTGAAAGGTGCTGAAGTGTTGTCGGTGGTTGACAAGGGAGAACAAGGCAAGTATATTACTTTGTTTACCAGAAGCGGCAAGAAAATCACTGGCAAGTTCAGTCCTCAATAACAAAACTTTTGCAGACTAGGACGCTACCGAATCGCAAAAAAAAGAAAAGCCCCTCCGTTACAGAGGGGCTTTTTGATTTGTTGTGGTAATTACTTCTTCATCACCTGGAACATCAGCTTCTTGTATTGGTCCTTAGTCAACTCCTTGCCGTCCAGCAGTGCGAACACATACGATGAACGGTTGGTGTTACCATAAGCACCCAATACAATCTGCGCCTGCTCTCGGCGTGAAGGCAGCACCAGCAGCTTATGCTTCACAAACTCACGCATGGACTCCACAATCTTGTCAACTTCCTTACGGGCATCGCAAAGATTGCTGATGGTTCCACGGCACTGCTCTGCCAACTCGTAGTCAAAGGTAGTAGCGATATAGTTGTAGAAAGTGTTGTAATCGGGCATGTTCTGCTCCAACCACACGTCCATAACCTTCTCGACACTAGCCAGTTCCGACTTCATGTGATGAAGTGCAAGATACCAAGCACCCTTGACCTTGTGCAGCACTTGGTCATTCTTGGTGTAAATGACCACACCCTCCTTGCCCTTCCAAGTGTCAACGTCCTTGATCAGATCGTCAACGCTAGGAAAAGTATAGGTAACAGGTCGCTTGAATCCCTTGTTCTTAGCCCACATATCCAACTCGGACTGTGAATACAAACTATAATCGTTGTGATGAACAATGCCCACCACATACCAATCAGGCTCATCGCCATAGTTCAACACAATCTTGTTGACGGGACTAACCCACTCAAACAAAATTGATACATTCCAAGTGTCGGGAGTATCGTGAGTCAAGCTCTTTAGGAACTTCTCCTTGAACAGTTCCAACTCATAACCATTAGCCAGATTGGTAGCGTCCACAGTTCCACGGGTACGCAGAATGTATTCGCCCTTGTATCTGCTAACGATCAAAAGTGAACCGTCCAGCTTCTCCACCACGGTTGCATTCTTCAATGAACCAGGCACAGGAAAATGCTCGGGATTCTCACCGTAGTTGGTGAACTTAGGAAAACCAGCACTGATCAGTTCTCCATCATAATTCCACAAACTAGAGCGAAAATGCTTGTTGTGCTGAGTCCAGTTGGTTCCAAAAGGAACAGGCTGAACCAGATACGCCACCTCACCAGCCACAACGTGCTCATGCACCATAAACTGGGTGCGATCAATTGCTGAAATATCGGTCTTCATGCATCTATCCTAGCAGCGTTTTGAAAAAAGTCAAGCATCAATTCAATTGCTTGTAAACGTTGCGCAGATATTTGAACAGAATATACACTATTGGCAGCACTGGGGTCAGCATGATCCAAAACCAAATCTTTTTGCGTGGTAAAAGATCGTCGCTACCACTGTCCCAGTCTGGCACTATGTGAGTAAAAAATAACACATACTGAAGTATTGTCATTATGACTGTGATAATGACACCAATTACACAAATAAATTCCAACATACATCACTCCTTGTCACGAATTTTCAGCTTCACTGCTACAAAATTACCAAACTTGGTTACAAGCCACGTCACAAGGGTTAGACCCGCACAAAACAAAACGAGTGCGATGGTTAGTTCAATTGTTTTGGATATCATAGTGATGTTTAGTGCTTTGTTGTAAAGTGCCATACCAGCAACCCCGCAATGATAAGGCAATAAACAATATGCGTAATCCAACGCATATTCATGCCCAGAAACATTCCGATTAGGAATGCAAGAGTTGCTTTTTTCATATCAAGACTGAGTAGGAGCGGTCTCAACAACGGCTTCGGTTGTGTTGGCAACCGGCTTGCCAGTGATGCTTGCTTCTGCCTTGTTCAACAGACTTTGAATAATGTTCTTGATCTTGGTGGTGAGTTGACCGTTGAGAAATACGTGGTCAACAATGAGTGCAAGTACAACCCAGTAAATGATCTGGCGGTGTTCCTTGATAAAGTTTTTGATATCGGACGTTACGGTATTGTTCATATTGTTTGTTGCGTTGATTAGGTCTTGCATAGCTTGGTCACGATCAGCCCTATCTGCAAAACGCAGAGTTGATTCAGTGCCAAGCAAAACGATTTGATACGGATGTTCGGGATCTTTGTCGGGAGCAGCATTCTTTTTGAAGAACGTATCTACCTTCTTCAAATTAACAGATTCTATTCCTTCAATAGAAGGATATTGTTCGGGGGTTAGTGTAAAAAACATAGGTTAGATTTTATCCAATGCGTAGTGCTGGTACGGCATTCGTTTTGATTTCTTCTTTGTAGATGCTTGCAGCATCCTCATGCTTACCATAATACCATTCCTTGTTATAGTCAAGCACAATGTTTATGTGTTCAAAATGATCCACGTCATTGTATCCACCTTCATAGCCAGATACTACCACTGGCAAATCTTGTGGATAATTCTTCAATGCTTCAATTAGTTGTGATACAGTCATGGTTTGTCGAGTGAGTCTTTTTGAAGTGTATATACTTGAAGAGCATCTTCAAGACGTTTAAGTTGTGTCTTCAACCTATTCAGCTCAATTTCTTTTTCCATAATTTGATTTTGAAAAAAGGGAATATCATTGCTAAAAAGTTTAATTTTGACTCTTAGCAATTCTTTTTCTTTTTCCAGCTTATCATCCGACCATTTTCCAGTTTCATCCATAATTTATCCTTTGATTGCTTTCAACGCCTGTTGCTTCAACTGCTCAATTTGATCAAGGCAGTATTGTTCATTACAGCTATAGGGATTATCCGTATAGTGCGCAGTATCAAATCCCAACCACCAATATCCATCAGCAGGTTCTTTTCCTACACTATCTTCGGAATAAGTAAGACCGCCGTGAACATCAACACCATGCAAATCGTCATAATGCTGACCATGCCAAGGATGTTCTGGTGGCACACCAATGTATCCACAACCATAACCATGCGTCATGGTTGCTGGTAGCCAAGTAATAGGAATTAGTTTAGTCTTGATTTCCACAATTCATTCTTTCCGCATAAGCCACTCTGGCATTTCACAATCCACAAACCAAAAAAAGTCTTCGTCAAAACTGTAATAGAATCGCATATCAGTAGCATGATTGACGGCTTCTATTACAGATCGTCCTTTGATTTGACGGGGTTTGCCCCTAAACTCCATGTTAGGATACTTCTGTCTTATTTCTTCCGGTACGTGTATGTTCATTCTTGTAGTAAAGTTTCACTGCTTTGTTGAAGTTGCGTACAACTTCTAGCTTTGAAATCCATCCACCAGCAAATTCTTCGTACTTGGTTTCTGTATAAACCCAAGCACCACCACCCCATAGTGATTCTTCACTTTTTGCGATGCGTACACTCCATGATTGATGGCGTGAACGAAAATAGTAGTATTCACCACTCGACAAATAACCTTCAGCTTGCACTGGACAAGCTCCATAAGGCTGAATATTGTGTGTGTTGATACAACGTGCAAACAGATTTTCGATTGGCGTTTGAATGCGCCAACGTAGGCGTGACAAAGTGGTCATTAGATTTAGTAATTTCATATTTATGTGTTAGTAATGACTAGGTGGATTCTTTTTCCACATTCTATCCCAACCTTTATTTTAACACAGTTTTGAGTGCTGTCAAGGCATCAATTGCATCGTTGTTGATCTGCGGATCGTTGATACTTTTATTCAAGTATTCCTTGAAATCGCTGCCTTTGTAGCCAATCAGCATATCAGCGATTTGGTCGATTGCGGCTTGCGACAATGTTGCTGTTGCCGTGGCTGGAGCAGGTGTGTTGAGTTGCAACGGCTTGGGCTGCAATGCGTTGTAATCATCCTTTTTCTTGGACTTGCCACCTTCGATGCCGAAATGTTCATCCAAAATACCACGGGGTTCTTTGGCACCCTTGAAGCTTTTTGCAAGCATTTGAACGTCGGCATCATCCACGTTGTAGCCTTGACGCATATACTTGACCAATCGTTTCAACGTCACGCTGGGATAGTTGATTTTCTTCAACGCAATCTTTTTGGACTTGATGGCATCAAACGTGGATGCACTGGCAAAAAGCTCGGTTCCATCGTATGCCAACATACATACATCAAAGTCAAACGACTCAAATAACTCAGACACGTTGTTGAAATACACAAACGAAACACACTGAATCTTCCAATCACGCTCCATATAGTTGAGCGTAATTGTGGTGTGCCACTCGCTCACAATCATGTCTTTCACAACATAATGCTTTGACTTGCGATTCTCAGCATCACCTTTGTAGCTTTTGAGCGATATTTCTGCAATATACTGCTCAAGCTGTGTTTTGCTCTGGAAAAATACGTCAACGTCGCTGTCGAGGGGTATACCCGTATAGGTGCGCAGCAAAGACCCACCTGCAATCCACGGACCCTCGGTTTTACACAGTGGTAGAATTTCCAGAATATATTCCAATTCTGTTGCACACTTATGATGTGCAAATAAATGCTTGAACGGAAACTTAGTTATTGTATTCATCGTTGAATTCGTCTTCAAATTCTTGTTCCAACCGCTTTTGTTCACTGAGATATTCTTGAAAATCAATGTCTGGGTCAATGAACCGACTGTATTCATGCATATCATCGCCAGTTTCAGCCAGTGTACATGCAGTCCAACTAGATGCTGGATCAATGCTAGTTACGGTATAGATTTGTCCAACCTTGAGTTTCTTGGCATTTTCCACAATATTTGTGAACCAATGATGCTCAATACCGATGAACCTACGTTTTTGATTGACCACACGTTTCATACTATACCAACACTACATCATACTTTTTGTAAAGTCAAGCACCAAGCAAATAAAAAAACCCCATCTTGAGAATGGGGCTTTTTGTAGATATTCGCCGACCGTGTTACGAATTATTGATACCGTAATACACACGACTTTCGTTGGAAACTCCAGTTGTGCGCTTTTGAAAGAATGTCAAACCATGACCAGTCTGTGCTTCAATTCGATGCAAAGAACTCACAAGCTCTGGAACTGGTCCAAACGCAGGATTTTCACCAAGACATGGATGATCGTGAATACAAATGATGCCACCGTTTGTGAGATGGGGGTAGAACTTCATCAGTTCTTGATAGCGAATTTCAAGCAGTGTGTCAAGCCACATGAAATCAATAACTTGATCTTTTGCCAACTCAAAATCTTGGCTCAATGCGTGTACGATTTCAACTTGATCAGATACTCCAACCAAGTCGATATAGTGTTGCGCTGTAGGAATCAAATCCTTGAAACCCTCTAACGTGATAAGCTTGCCAAACCCATTGTCTTTCATTGCCAACGCAGCATAAATGGCACTGGTTCCAATGTTGGTGCCAGTTTCCAACATGAGTCTGGGTTTGAATGTTCTCACCAAGCCATACAAAAGCTCGCCTTCCTCAATATTGATACCAGTAGGATCGCTGCCGTCTGGGTTTGGAAAAACAAAACGATGAAAGTTTATGTTGGTTTCACGTATCACCTTCATACCTGGAATGTTTTCCAGAATATGTCGGGTTGCTCCGTTTATGGCTTTGTTCTCTTTGTAAAGATTTGTATCAATTTGGTTCATGGGTCGTATCTGCAAATATATAGAGTAATGCGAGGATCATCTGCAAAGATTTCATCAATGATTGAATTGACGATTCTCCAACTGCCGCCACCCAACTTGCATCCCATCAAATGTGGCAGACTCAAAACAGACAGTCCATGACTATCAGCGTGAGCTTTGATGTCGGTCAGTCCAGTAAAAATTGCTTCGTAATTGGTGTGACGCTTGCCAAGTCCATACTCATACTGACTATAGCAGTTGTAGATATGAAACTTACCATCGTGTGTTTTTACCCAACTGAAATGACCCAGTTTGCGTCGATCTCCCTTGGTGGTCAAACAATCTGCTTCATAAGCTTCTGGATATCTGGCACGAATTTGCTTGGCAATACCACTACCCATGGTGTTGAAACAGTTGGCTTGATGAATGATTGCTTGAGCACCACCATCAAAAATGTTGCAGTTGTCTTTTTGAATAATCATCTATCACCAAATGTAACATGCATAACGTGGCTTGTCAATAAATTTGTGTTTATGCGTTGAAATACTTGTTGTCAACGCTGTGTTGCGATGTTTTTTTCACAATCCAACTGGTGTCATTGAAAAATTCTACCATGGTTGGATCAAACCTACGCATAACCACATTGAACACACTGGGCATATTGATGTCATGCCCAGCAATGTAACCAGTGCTTTTTACTTTGGGTAGCCAAGCATCCAATTCTGCTTTGACTCGTTCGCTGCTGTGATCGCTGTCGATGTAAATTACATCAATACTTTCATCAGCAAATGTTTTTGCAGCTTCGATGCTATCCTGTTTTATTTTTACGATGTTTTTGTAGTTCAACATCATGGTGTCGAACTTCTTTTCGGCGGTCAACATTTTGTCGTCTTGACTGATTTCCCAATAAGGCTCCCATCTATCAACACAATACAGCGTATCACAATGCAATGCAAACAATTCACTACTAACACCCGCAAAGCTTCCAAGCTCCACAACAATATGCTCTTGTTTGATATGCTTGTTGATCATATGATACAATCCCAGCATTGTGTTGCTTTGCTTGTGTTTGAACTCTAAACGTGGAGTTTGCAGTAGCTTTTCTATTCTGTCGGTAGAATGTGGCATAAATAATGTATGTAACTGTGTTGCTTCATATAATTAGTAAGCGGTATGATGTTACGGTATAAAATAAAAAAGCTCCGAGTTGTGTTCGGAGCTTTGCGATTCTATATCGTTTTGATTTATTTTGCGGTCCAAGGTCTGCCTTTACCAAACAATGTATCTGCTTCTGGATTTGGTGTCATGCTATACCATTTACCACTCTTGGTTTTCTTCAACAAACGTGCAGCTTCGCCTTGCTTGTCTGATGGCACATTGTAGAAATACAATGTTTTGCCAGTCAATGATGGACGTGGTTTGTATGATGAACGACGTGATCGAATGCTTGGACGATAACCAAATGTAGCTTGAAAATCACGCATAGCATCATAGAAATCATCACTTTCTTGATCTGCTAGACGTTGTAGATAATCCAGCATTTTGTCTTCTTGATCATTCCATCCTTCGTTGAGCTTGTTTTTTAATAGACCCAAATGTTTTTGAGCTGCCTCATCCAAAGTTTCATACGTGTTTCCATCAATTAATTCAGCTCGTTGATCACTAGCCAATCTCTTCAAAGATGCCAACTGATTGCTATTGACTTTCTGCCCGTTGCCTCTACCATAGTCAAATATTAACTCAGAATTGTTTGTGCCTACATCCAATGACACACTCACCCACCCCTTGTTATACGCCACATCATACATCTGTTCATCATTCATAACATCATTCGTCTCGGGATCTATTAAATACAATCCACCATCTCTATCATCCTTTTCCACCTCATACTCCCCTTTGTTAATAAAATTTACAACACCATGCAAATATGCAACATCATCACGCCCATCAAGCTTAAAAAACTCCCCCTGTGGACTTAACCAATAATTCGTCTTTTTAATGGTCTTTTCATTCATGCTCTCATTCAACTTTTTACGAAGAAATCTCAAGTGCCTATCAAATGTTTCGTTCAGTTTATCACTCATAATTAGAATATTCCTATAAAGTATAAATAGGATGTTACAACAGATTCGTTCTATAGAAAGTGTTAAATGTGTTCAAATAGTTTTGAAAAAACGCATCATTATAGTCGATACCGATACGATTCAACTCGGCGTTCAGCAAAGCTATGTAGGCATTTGCGGTGGTAGCATCATAGGTTTTCTGTATCAATACCACACCCCAACATACGTAATTCAAAATTAAACAATAATTTTGATCAGCAAAAGGAGTGTTGTCGTCGGTTGTGTGTCCTTGTATTTTTGTAATTTGCGACAACACATTACCAAAGCTGGAAATATGAAAATACTTTGATGATGAAAATGCTGTATTTGTGCAATCAGCATCGTCACCGTTGTATGGATTGTCAAACCCAATTTCGCTAGGATCTCCAGTGCTGGTTGCCCACGTACTAGGATGTGTCCAGCACCACGGACCATTTTTATAGTTTGGATAAACTTTGATGGATACGTTTGGATCTCGCTGTGCAATGTTTCTTGCCAGATACTCCATCGGCTCCATTGGTTTATACAAAAACTCAGCATCCGTCACCATGCTTTTGAAATAATCATAGCTTGTGGCAAATGTCCAGTGTGCAAATCTTGTTTGACCTCGGCGTGTTGCACTTGGAGCAAACGATGGTATTTTATACACTAAATCCAATACTGGATCATCAACAGCGGGTTTGTCGGACGCACTTTCATAGGTAGGAATAATGTGAGTATTACCATCCAAAATAGAAGCAACTGTGTGTGTTTGCAAATCGCTGGTAAATATGTCTGTGTAGAACGAGTAGTCATAGATCATCATGTCCATGTCTTTCAACGCAAACTTGTCGCCAGAACTCAACGAATTGATCGCAGTCAAAACATTTTGCTCAAACATGCTGCTTGATGTAGCAATATAGCGTATTTGTTTACCATTCACAGTTTCGTTGTGCGTTTCAAAACCCATGTCCTTGCCAACAAATATGATGGTGTCTACACAAGATGGATACTGCGACAATTTTTGCTGATTGTATGGCAACAGCATTTTACCAATAGGGTCGTAGCCACTATAGTCAAAGCAAGGAATGATTACTGCGTTCATGTATAATAAATATCAACCACCACTACTGGGGCTCGTCTGATTCTTGGTTTTCCGAGTCTTGGTTACGTATTCTGCTTACTTTGTTTTTGCTTTTTTCAATCATATACTCGGTAAGCTCATCGTCACACAGTATGACATATAGTTGATCTGGTTGTGCGGCTATACTTTTCATTGGCAATATTCCCATGGAAAAGTTGTGAAGTCCACTACCAACTGGATCTTCACCATGGTCTTGCATCACAAATCCAAAACCAACCATACAATCGTCATACTCAGACGGAATTTTTTGCATATAGTCTCGTAGACCTTTTACAGTCAACGATGGATATGCTTCTTTGCGATTGAAATTACGATCCAGTGCATTTGCAATCAGCTTTTTGCGTTCTTTGTTGGTCATGTATTTAGTATATCAATTTGGACTGTGCGTAGTCTACACAGTGTATTTTCCAACCATCCACACTGGTTGTATAGATTCTACAAAATGGAGCTTTGTTGCCAAGAGGTTCTTTCACTGCGGTTCGTTGGTATACGCTATCAACTTCTGGAAATTTTCTGTTCCATGGATCTGTTTCAATCACACACGGTATGAGATCATCTTTCACAAAAAATGTCCACACATGACAATATGGCATTATTTCATTGCGTGACAGTTTGCGAGATGATTTGAATCGTATGTGATCGCTCAAACTAACGTTGGTATATGCATCATTCAAATCAACGTTGAGCTTCCACTTTGGATTGCTGACGGGAAACTTCTTGATCAATTCTTGAAATGTTGCATCAAAATTTGTGAGCGTTCCTTTTATGATGACTGGTGATGTGTTCATCTGTAAAACTTGCTGCGATCATACTGCGTCTTGACCCATTTGTCAAACATTCCTTTCCACGCATCATAAACCAACCGTTTGCGTGAATACTTCAAGTCTTGTTCACAATACATCTTGAACGCATCCCAACAATGGCTGCAATGTCCATCACCATACAAACTATAGCAAAACTCTTTGAGTGTGATGTTTTTGTTGTACTGAATTTTGTCTTTCAACACATCAATCCAACGCAATGTATCACCCCATCCGTCTTGCATAGATTCAGCTTCGGCGTAATACGAGTTGTTTTTGATGCTACTTGGTTTTGTAGTGGTCATATCAATTTTTTCTGTTGTCCTTCAACGAGAATTGGCTTCATCGGATCAGACGGTTCATTTGGCGGAAATATGTGTTTCCATTTTTCAGCAATAGTAGTTAGTTGTTGGTGTGAATTGTTCATGGCATCAATTTTTTTCTTCTGAAGATATTGTTTTGCGTCTTCATCTGATAGTTTTATCACTGGAATACCTGAATCTGGTATTTCTACATATCTGGTTGCTCCACACACGCATTCTTGAAGACGTTGTAATGGACATGTATACACCACTTCACAAGTATCATTCCAATTGTGTATATGTTCGGTTGTCATATCAATCAACATTGCTTTTGTGGTCACGTCGTTTGCAACCACATGGATTCTTGCCACATGCTACACACAAATTGTTTTGTAGTCTATAGTTATGCTTGCGAACATATGCAGTGTTCACAAAACCATGTGCTGGATCGCAACTTGCCCAATAACAACATGGACACATATCCCGTGACGTTTTGCGTCTAGCTTTTCGTGGCTTCATACCTGTATCCCTCATATTTGCACAAACGCTCAATCAAATCAAGCTCTTGTGCATACGGAGTAGGTGCGTATATAACATAAATCATATTCATTGTGGCAACATTTTAACGTGGTTGTACTTAAACTCAACATTTACAGTAACAAACAACAATCCTAATCGCAACACAATCACATCATAGGTGTAGCGCATGTTGTTGGGTTCGGTGGCTGGACAAATGTTGCAAGGAAAATGAATCCTAAGCCCCAGAAACAATCCTCCAGCACGGCGACAATGCCAATTGCTGCTAATATCTAAATACTTGGTGGTCATACTTTCTACCACTCAGCATAACACACCCTACCCACTAGGGCAATCTATAATAATTGCCCCAGCGATGGTTTATTTATCGCTGTAGTTCCATATCTCAGGCCACAACCGTTCAAACACCCAACCAGCAGTTTCAATATGCGCATCAAATATGGTGTGAGCATTCTTCCACCAATCCAAAGATTTGTTGATGATGTATTGTTTAGGAACCATATATTGGGCACCCGCTGAAAATGTGAATGTTTTAGAGTCGTTGTGTATTTGATTAAACAACATTTCACACATGTGCAGCATGGGCAATGGTCGTTCACCTGGACCACCTTGATAATCTTTGGTTACTGGTCCCCAATTTGTTCCCAACCACACAACATTATCAACATCATTGGTGTTGTTGACCACTTCAACAAAATCAGCACCATGATCAAATGGATTACCTTGACAAAATACAGTGATATCACTCAGATTGTGATAGTTGGCAACTATATGATGCATGTAAGTGTCTGCTTCATGCCCAACATTTCTCAATTTGACATAGGGGTGTGGTATATCATCAATACCTTTGTTGTATACCAGCGTTTCAAAATCGATACGCTTCAACCAATCCATGCTTTCTCGGTAACGTGCTGTAACTAATAACTTGGTCATTTATCAAAAACTCAATCTTTTTTGGTGTCACACACAACTGGACACAAAGATGCTTTGTTTTTTACCAACAAAAACAACTTGGTAGGATCAACTTCATCATACTTGTCCAATCCAGTAAGCTTTTCATGTATACCAACCAATTCATCGTAACTGATTACTCCACATCTTACCAACAAATTAGCCACCAACTCACTACAAAAGAATCTGTATGGTTTGTTCTCAGACCATTTGAATCGTGCCAACAACTTACCAATCAATGGAAATTGACGCACAATACCCTTCCAATCATAACTGTCTTGGTCAACATACAGTGTTTTCTTCAATTGCTCAAACTTTTTGATCAATTCACTTTCACTGCCACCCACATTCACAATCACATAATTCTTGGGATTGTTGACTATATCACTGCCACTTTCTCGTACAACTCCTTTGCCAGTGGTGGCATGAATAATACTACCATCACTCAATATAAAGCCAACATGGTTGACACTATGCAATACTCGGTTGGTTATCATAGCAGCCAACGATATTCCCACACCAAATACGCTTTTGTCACTACCCCCTGGCTTCAACATAGAAGAAATCGGGGTAACATCAAAAAATATCTTGATGCCTGGCTCACTAATGTTCCATCTGCAAGCACCAGTTTTCTTGATGTGCTTTTTGATTTGTCCCAAATTAGCCAATGATTGTGCTAGTTCGGCTTCACGTATCAGTTTTCGTAGTTCCAAGTTACTCATATGTTCACAATATAAATAGATTCAATTCTGTGGTGGTTGAACATCTGGCACACAATAACTTGGTTCAGCCTGCTTAAACTTAATTGGACTACGCAACAACAATGTACCAAAAATCCAGTCAGCAAACGGCAATACCACATTGAAATTCTTGTTCATATACCTATGATGCAACAAATGATGCCCATTCAGCATACGATACCAACTACGATACTCTACTCTACGACGCTTGGGTAAATGCATACACCAATGTATAAACTCGTATACTCCATAGTAACACATGCTTACAACATAGTTCAAAGCAAACCCATGCCATCCAAACACCAAACCCACCGGAAAACTGCTCAATGCTGCAATAACCAAACCATTCCACCATGCCATGGGAATTGTAGCTTTGTCTTCAGCTTTTTGTAGATGATAACTGTCATCATACTTGAAGATATGGTGGTGAACCTTGGTATGCGCTGTGTAGGCATAATCAAAACTCAACAGTGAACGATGCATCAAATACTTGTGCAACAACCATTCACACACGCTGCACCACAAAACACACGCTATAGCATACAATACAATCATAACAATAAATAGAGCACCCCCACGCCTATGTCCCATTTATGTTTGACCCCCCCACACTCTAGCCAGATTTGTTGCATCGTTTGTTCCACATAACATCCAACGCATAATACCACACCCAGTTGCACAATGGTTCAACAAGTGCGTCGGTAAATGCTAGTTTGATAACAGCACCAGTGATAAACACATTGCACACAGTGGCAATCAATACATGACCAACTGTGTAAATCAAACTACGATAAAAACTAGATGACCTGTTAAAGATCATATCATAAACATATTCAAATACTTGAGATAACATAAAATCACTTGTTTTGCAGTATATCCACACAATACACCTTGCTGCGATGCACCGTGGTGGTAATTACATACACATTGCGTACATCTTCATCATCACCCCATAATGGACAATGAAAATATTCAAAACCATAGGGTATACTACCCATACGACCATGCCCACTCACACTATCCCCCGGAAACACCAGAAACTTACGATTCCATGGATCTAATCGTGCAGACTCAACACCCCCTCGGTATTCATGGCGGTAAACATTCCTTAAATAAAAACTACGCCCTATCCCAATATAACTGTTCATCAACCAACTATTCCAACTATCATTCATGTCTTTGCCATTCCTGGTCAATCTTAAACTACGCAAATAACCATATAAATTGACCCCAGCTTCATTCATAAGCTTCCATTGAGTATTAACAATAGCATATTCAGTGTGATCTTTTATAACCACCCATTGTCCACTAACAACGTCATAATTCTTGTTGCCCCCCACACTAGTCCAATCATCATAAAAACTGCTGCTGCTATAGAACGTGTTGGGTGTGTTGTTGGAATAATTATTGCTCATGCAAAATGTGTATGCAGTATAACATACTACCCCCGGCTAGACAATCTATAAAAAACAAACAGCAGATCACAAAAATGACACAGTGAACATCAACTAAATGACATGTGCTTTTGAATTTGTGCGATCTGCTGTTTTGTTTGAATTTGTTTGTGGTTGCCAAGACGGCATGAATATCAAATCTATGATATGACGGCTAGAATGACTACCACAAACGTTGCTGACTGTTGTCTAACTACAAACCCATACAGCAATGACTGCCTGAATATCAAATCTATGATATGAGTCCATGAATTGCTGTATAGGTTGTTTGTTTTTGTTGCAGTTTCTCGCCAAGACGGCATGAATATCAAATCTATGATATGACGGGTTGAATGGCTAGAAACTACAATTGTTTTTGTTGTGTCTATTATAATGACACGCTGAATATCAACTGTATGATATGGGGTTCTGAATCATAATAGACATATGGTTTGTTTTGCAACAACAATGACGGCGTGAATATCAAATCTATGATATGGGTAAGTGAATTGTTGTTGTATAAAATTGTTGGGGTGGTGAGTTGTTATAAACACATCAAAAATGACAGGGTGAATATCAACCAAATGATTTGAGTGTATGAATTATTGATGCGTTTGTTGGGGTGTGTGTGAGTATATGGTTATCGTGGCAGAATGAACATCAACTAAATGATATGAGAATTTGAACAATAAACATATACCCACACGGTTGTTTTGCAGAAATCAAAGCACAATCATGAACATAACAAGCTGAATATCAAATCAATGATATGGGAGTATGAACGTTTATGATTTGGTGTTGGTTTCTTCAAATTGAAAAAATTCGTGTTGTTCAATCACAGTGGGTTGTGGATTTATCAGTGTGTCGTTGATCAACTGCTTGACACACAAATACAACTGTTTGCAAGCATTTTTGTGTTCAGCCTGCACTTTTTTGAAAAACGCAAGCTCGACATCATTGAATTCATGCTTTTTCTTGCCGTTGAGCTTTTTGCCAGTAATCTTGAAACCAGATTCAACTGCACGTTTGCCCAAATATGTTTTGAAATTGTGAAACTTCAAGTTGCTACGTGCCAATCCACCCTTCAAATGAAACGGACTAAATCCATACACATAGGTAGCCATAAAACTCCAACCTGGTAATTCACCTGTGGTAGCTCGTATACGTGGCTTGCATTGCACCGTCAAATCCACAGCATTCACATTGCATTCAAACAATCCAGCCACAATAGAATACAAACCCACCATGTTTACTTGGTTCAAATTCACGTCACCAGCACGTATGCCACGACTTTTGTTGGATTCAGCATACACTTCATCCAACTTGAACACACTTTTGGTGGTAGCATTCACTCGCTTGGCAATGGTGTTGATATGCTTTTTCAACCAACTACGTATAATATCATCATTGCCTGTGTCTTGTTTACCATATTGATTTCTGCGAGCATAATTCAACAACATATTCATGTTGCTTTTGATAGCCCATCCCTCAACACGCACATTCGTAGCAGTATAATCCTGGCTGGGAACCTTCAACACATCCACAAAATTGTGGTGACGCATCAAATATTTATACAAAGAAATAGGATCGTTGCTGTCCGACTTTTCCAATCCACTCACTCCCACAACTTCTTTGCTCAACATCTCGGGAAACAATCGCAACATATTGCCGTGGTCACTACACATCTTCTTGAATAAATTCAGTTCTTCGGCTTTGAACGGTTGAGCAAACGACTTCATGGTGCGTGGTCGATCCAAATGAGCACTTTCACCCACAAACAACGTGTTGCTATACTTGCTGGGCAACAACAAAAACTCGTCGGAAGTAATAGGTATACTGGCATCAGCATTTTTGGTCACATCATAGTAATATATTTCATTATTACCAAAATCAATAGTCACTATATGCTTCAAATTGTGCTGCTGCATCAACTTGCTGTTGATAACCGGAGTAACATCCACCCTAACACCATCAGCATTGTCGCTGGTTGACTTGTTGCTTTTCTTTTTGCTGGCTTTTTTGGCGGTGGTAGCAACAGTGGTTGAATTTGCGCCGGGTAAATCAACAATATTAATAAATTCATTGATACCTGCATTGTCAACAGTGGAACTAGCCTTTTTGCTTTTGCTTTTCATTTTATGTATATAATTCAGACGTTTTGAATTTCTAGGGTTTTTGGGTTGTTATAAATAAACTAGATAAGAAGTATAGCACACCACAAACAATCATACATCAACTCAACAATGCCGTGAAGAATATCACAATAGTAACTAACGTAACCAACATGATATGAGATAATGAACTGCTGACTCAATCAAATTGTTGTAGGTGTCAACTATACAATACTCACTATACACCCCACCACATTCATTGTCAAACATCAACCTTGTTTTATATCGCAGCGCAATACACTACACCAGCCCCCCTCCCCACCCATCATCTAGCCAACAAGTTCCC
>Ga0222712_10000595_pt1 | contig 47085 bp, 49 predicted proteins | sample C33_657DmetaG_FD_165043 | JGI IMG/M metagenome (GOLD analysis project Ga0222712, IMG submission 165043) | Estuarine water microbial communities from San Francisco Bay, California, United States - C33_657D | ecosystem: Environmental > Aquatic > Marine > Unclassified | place: USA: California... | reverse complement strand
CGGTTGTTGTTGTTGACATGTTCTGTTTCTATTTCAGTGCAAAAATATTGGCTATCAAGGATATTCGTATCAAAAAACCGGGTTTTTTTTGTATTTATCTTTAACAAATTGGGCCCTTTTTATCCAATCCATTGAAGGAAGACAAAAAGGTAAATCCAAAGTATATCTACAAAATGCCAGTAAGTAGATACCAATTCTACCGGCAAGGTATTTTCTGTGTTGTTTTTGGCCGACAAAGACTTAAAACGCACCCCAAAAAGGGCTATCACCCCACCTAAAACGTGTAATAAGTGCAAAAAGGTGATGACGAACAAAAAGGAGGCGGCTGAATTGCTTCTTGGACCCATTAAAGCAATATTGTTGGCTTGAAGTGCCATGAAGCCTTGGACCTGTAAAATCATAAAAACTACCCCTAAAATGGCGGTTACGCTTAAAAACCCGCGGTAAGGGTTTTGAAGTCCTTCTTTGGCTTTTTTAACTGCCATTTGCATGGTAAAGCTACTTAGTAGTATAACCACGGTGGCTATAAAGAAAACTTTAGGAAGTTCGAAGTCCAACCAATTGGATTGGCTCTTTTTTACAATATAGGCACTAGTTAATCCAGCAAACATCATTACAATGCTACCTAGTCCTACATATAAATACATTTTTTGAGGATGTATTTTATTTTTTGTTTTTAATTCTGTTGCCATAATATAATTTTTATAATTTATCTGCGAGTAAGGCTAAATAAACAATAGGTAAATAAATATAACTGCTAAACATTACTCTTCTTGCTGCAGGCACACCCATATTTTGATACAGTCTTATACATTGCACCACCATAAAAATATTAGCCACAAGTAAAATCCACATACTTACTTGGCCTGTTAAGTTTAAGTAATAAGGTAGAAAACCAATAGGTATCATAAGCACTGCATACATAATACATTGGATGGCTGTAAAACGAGTAGGCCCTTCTTTAGCAGGTAATAATTTAAAACCTACTCTAGAATAATCGGCGTGCGTTACCCAAGCAATAGCCCAAAAATGAGGGAACTGCCATATGAATTGAATTAAGAATAAGGCCCAACCTGCATAAGCAAAATCGTCGTTGCCTGCTACCCATCCAATTAAACATGGAAGGGCTCCAGGAAATGCGCCTACTAAAACAGCAATAGAATTTATTTTTTTTAGCGGCGTATAAATAAAAGCATATAAGAATAAACTAAAAGCAGAAAGTAGTGCAGAAGAAAAATTAAAGTACTTCCACATAATGGCTACTCCTAGAACCCCTGTAATAATGGCAAAAGTATAAGCTGTTTGTTGAGACATTCTACCAGATGCCACTGGGCGATTGGCTGTGCGCTTCATTTGTGCATCGGTGTCTTTTTCTACGGCCTGGTTAATGGCGTTCGCACTTCCTGTAATACATAAGCCCGCAAAAGTTAAAAGTAAAATCATGGACCAGTCATAGGTCATTACTTTGGGAGCCAACATATAACAAATTACACAAGTAAACACCACTGTAAAACTCAGGGTGAATTTCATTAACTGTGCGTAATTAGTAAGTGTTTGTTTCAAGAAATATTTTTTTTCAAAAGTATAATTCAACAAAAAGAAAGTTCAACTACAATTGTATCAAATTACAATGCCCTGAAATCAGGGCATTGTAAAACTGAATATTTTTAACTAGTGTGTTTGCGTTTCATCCGCACCCACTGGAGTAGTTTGTGGAATAAAATCATGTCCATCTTTACCGTAATCATAAGGCCAACGGTGTACTTCTGGTATTTCACCAGGCCAGTTACCATGACCAGGACGAATAGGTGTAGTCCACTCTAAAGTATTGGCTTCCCATGGATTTAACACGGTTACTTTACGTCCTTTAAATATAGAGTAGAAGAAATTAATTAAGAATAAAATTTGAGTTGCAAAAACAATCATGGCTACGGTGCTAATAAAACGATTTAACTCCGCAAATTGTTTAAAGCTCTCCCAAATACTAAAATCAAAATAACGACGAGGCATACCCGCTAAACCTTGGTAGTGCATTGGCCAGAAAATTAAGTAAGCACCCGCTAATGTAATCCAGAAGTGAATGTAGCCTAATGAATTATTTAAATAGCGACCATACATTTTAGGGAACCAATGATAAACACCTGCGAACATACCAAACATAGAAGCCACACCCATTACAATATGGAAATGCGCTACTACGAAATAACTATCATGTAAATAAATATCTAATGCAGCGTTACCTAACCAAATACCTGTTAAACCACCAGAGATAAATAAACTTACAAATCCGATAGCGAATAACATACCTGGCGTGAAACGAATATTACCTCTCCATAAAGTAGTTAACCAGTTAAATACTTTAATAGCAGAAGGTACCGCAATTAATAAAGTTAATAGAACGAATACCGATCCTAAGAATGGGTTTAATCCTGTAACGAACATATGATGCGCCCAAACTAAGAAGGCTAAAATAGCAATAGCGAATAATGAACCCAACATAGCCATATAACCAAAGATAGGTTTACGAGAATTCACTGACATGATTTCAGAAACCATACCCATGGCTGGTAATAAGATAATGTAAACTTCTGGGTGACCTAAGAACCAGAATAAGTGTTGGAATAAAATAGCAGAACCGCCTTCATTAGATAAAGCGCCCACACCATTTACATAAATATCAGAAAGATAAAAACTTGTTCCGAAGTTTCTATCAAAAATTAATAAGATTAAACCAGACAATAATACAGGGAAAGATAATACCCCTAATACTGCTGTAAAGAACAATGCCCAAATAGTTAAAGGTAAACGCGTCATACTCATTCCTTTCGTACGCATGTTCAAAATAGTAGCGATATAGTTCAAGCCTCCTAATAAAGACGAGACAACGAATAAGGCCATTGAAATAATCCATAAGTCCATACCTGTTTTAGAACCAGGAGAAGCATCATGTAGGGCAGACAATGGAGGGTAAGCTGTCCAACCACCACTGAAAGGGCCTGTTTCTACAAACAATGAAGATAACATGATAACACTTGCAGTAAAGAAGAACCAATAGCTTAACATATTCATAAATGGAGACGCCATATCGCGTGCACCCACTTGAAGCGGAATTAAAAAGTTCGCAAAAGTACCAGACAAGCCTGCTGTTAATACAAAGAATACCAATACCGTTCCATGTGTAGTGACTAAAGCATAATAAGCTTCTGGTGTAATTTGACCACCCTTTGCCCACTTACCTAAAAGAGATTCTAACCAAGGAAAACTTGCATCAGGATAACCTAATTGCAAACGGAATAATACGCTCATTAAACCACCTAATACTGCCCAAACCATACCAGTGATCAAGAATTGCTTCGCGATCATTTTATGGTCTTGACTAAATACATATTTAGTTAAGAAAGTGTCGTGGTGTTCATGATGACCGTGATCATCGTGTCCGTGACTTTCATGACCTTCATGATTATGTAATGCTGCTTCGTGACTCATACCTTTTATTTAAATATTTTTAATCTTTCTATTTTAAAACTTACTAAAACTTAAAATTGTTTTTACATTTTTGCTGTAGCTACTTTCGCAGTAGTATCTGCTGCTACCGGCACTGCAGTGGGATCCTTTTCAGGAAAAGCAGTGAAGTATTGTGGCTTTTGTTTCGCCATCCATAAATCATACTCTTCTTGATCTACTACTTCAATCACACCTTTCATAGAGTAGTGACCATTGCCACACATTTGATCACAAGAAATTTCATAACTGAAATTAGGATTCCCTGTTTTCTCACGCATTTCTTTAGTGGTATATAAAGGTGTAAACCACATGGTGGTAGGAATACCAGGCACAGCGTCCATTTTTAAACGGAAATGCGTTAACCCTACGTCATGGATAACATCTCTTGAACCAAGTATTAATTTAACGGGAGTACCTTTTACTACATACATAGTTTGCTCCAATAAAATATCGTCTTTAGAATAAGTATCGTCCCAAACAATACCCACAGAGTTGGTAGCAGGGTCGATATTCTTATAATATTTTTTACCAAATACAGCGTCTTTTCCTGGGTAACGGAATATCCATCCAAATTGTTTTCCAGTAACTTCTACCACCATGGCGTTCTTAGGAGGTTCTCCTGTAAAGAAAAACCAGTTACGTAAACCAAACACTACTAATACCGTTAATGCAATGGCAGGAATCGCTGTCCAAATTAATTCTAATTTAGTGCTATGTGCAAAGAAGAATACTTTTCTATTTTTATCTTCTTGGTATTTATACGCAAACCAGAATAATAATACTTGGGTAATTACAAATACAATACCTGTAATAATTAAAGTCACAAAAAGCATTTCATCTACTTTCTCTCCTTGAACACTTGCTGCCCCTTGTGCTAATTGTGTTTTACCGTAATAGGCTTTATTACAAACGTAAATACCTACGAAGCCTAGGACCAAAAAAGCAACCATCAAAAATCCGTTGATTTTGTTGTTTTGTTGACGACTGGCTTCTTCGCCTTTTAAAATAGATACGTACTCACTTGCCTTGGCAATTTGAAAAATTACCACGAAAATAAAGACGATGATTGCAACAGATAAAATTAAACTCATATTTCGTTTTTTCTAAATCAAAAATTATACTTGATGAATGATACTTTCTTTTAAGAAAGGATGGTATTTTGGAATTAAAGGCTTGCTTGCTAAAGAGCGCGCTACCATTAATATCATTACACCCACGAAGAAAGATAAAATACCAAAATCTACCCAACCTAATGAAACGTGCTCTTTCATTAAAGAACCCATTACCATTTGGTAGAAATCAATCCAGTGTCCAAATAAAATAAGTACTGCCATGAAGGCTACTAAAGTAAAATTACGTTTAGCAGAACGCTTCATTAATATAATTAATGGGCAAAGGAAATTGATAAATAAGTTCAAGAAGAAAATAGGTTTGTAGGCTCCTTGCACACGGTGCTTGAAGTAAACTGTTTCTTCAGGAATATTCGCATACCAAATAAGCATGTATTGAGAGAACCATAAATAAGTCCAGAATATAGAGAAGGCAAACATGAATTTACCTACATCATGTAAGTGCTCGCTGTTTGACAATTCCATATAGCCTTTGTTTTTCATGTACACTAACCATAAAGCAATTAAGGCCATACCTGCTACAAATGAACTTGCGAAAGTATACCAGCTATACATAGTAGAATACCAATGAGCGTCAAGGCTCATTAACCATAACCAAGGCACAGTTGAAGCTACTGTTAAACCAAACCACACTAAGAAAAATCCTGAGCGGGTCATGCTTCTAATATTAAATTTATGTGCAGTTTCGTGATCCATTGGAGCGATGTCTGCTTCTAAACTAATTTGACGCATTCTATATCCGAAATAACTCCAAAGTATAATGGTAAGTGAAGTCCAAATAATAAAGAAAGTAGGATTCAAGAAACCAGCCTTTCCTTTTAAGATAGGATCCTTGGCCACTGCTTCCGCATCTAACCAATGATAGATATGATGATTATGACTTAATACTACATAGAATAATACTAATAAAGTAATACCACCAAAAATGGGTACTAAAGTTGAAATGGCTTCTGCAATTCTTCTGAAAGATTGCATCCAAGCTGCTTGTGCCATAGTGTTAAAACATATAAAGAACATAGCAGCATTGGTTACTAAAGTCCAAAAAATAGTATTGTACATTAAAGTTCCCCAAAAATGTACTTGCTCATGTTCGTCTGTACTAAATCCTTTGGTAAACATACCATACAATAAAGCAGCGGCGCCTATGCCTATTAATGCATAAGACCATGTTTTAAGATTACCAGGAATTTCGAATTGCTCTTTAATAGATGCCATCTTACTTCTTTTGTTTATTCTTAATATATTTTATAATCATCCAGCGTTGGCGCTTGTTCAATTGTGATGCATAAGAACCCATCAAGTTTTTTCCGTAAGCCACAGAATAAAACATTTGACCTGCAGGCATGTTCTCATATTTAGCATCGCCTACTAATGTAGCAGGTTTTGCAGCATAAGGACCATTACCGTCTTTATATAAAGGACCATTGCCATCTAATTTAGCCCCATGACATATTCCACAGTTCACTAAATACAAACGCTCTGCTTCTGCGGCGTCTCTTGCACTTAAAGAATCGATAGGATTGGGAACTAATTTAGAAGCGTTGTAATTCGTTGTATCGCCTGCTTTATCTTTTGCATAAGGGAAAGGCATTTCCTTGCCACGTGCAATAGTACCTGCTACAGGAAGGTTATCATAATGAATACCTTTTGCTGCTAGGTTGCTATGATCGGCATAGGATTCATAAGCACGGCTATAAGCCATATCGGGCATATAGATAGTACCAGGTGTACGCTTCACTTCTTCACAGCTTACCAATGTAATCGCTGCGATAGCAATAGTTAAAAGCAGATTCTTATTAATGTTATTTTTATTCATCGTTCTGGTTAGATTATACTTTATCTAATTATTTCGTTCTCTAATTATTTATAGTGCTTAAAGGGCTACTTGTTTAGTGTTATATAAATCGTCCTCTTTATCATAAGTACCAAACCACCATCCTTCTTCTGCTACTTGCACATCTGTTTCAATGGCACCATTCGATTTTAAGAAGGCCACTAAATCATCTGTGTTTGTTTTATCGGTACACTCAATGACCATTACAAATAAATCATCGGTAGCACGCTTATGAAAATGATGCTTCTTCACACCAGGTGCTAATTGACATAACCAACAAAAAGTCATTACCATTCCTACTGCTGCAAATAAAACGGTTAACTCAAATATAATAGGTATCCAAGCTGGTAAAGCAAAGTGGGGTTTACCACCAATGTTTAAAGGCCAGTCCTTCGTGAAAATCCAACTAATGGCACTTACCGCAGTGGCTGTACCTGTAATACCATAAATAAAACCAGCAGTGTGTAAGCTTGTTTCGCGCATACCCAATGCGTGGTCTAAACCATGCACGGCGAAGGGTGTGTATACATCTTTTATTTTATAGCCAGCAGTACGCACTTGCTTTACTGCAGGAAATAAAACTTTTTCTTCATCAAAACAGCCAACTACAAATTTCTTTTGTGCCATAATTTTTTTCTTAATCGATATTATAATTAATGTGCATGCGCATTATCGTGAACAAATTTATCCAAAGGTTCTGCTTCCAATTTTTCAAATTCAGGTTTGAAAGATTCTCCGCTTCTTTTCAATACATATTTAATTTCTGCTACCGCAATAACAGGGAAATATTTAGCAAATAAGAAGAAGCAAGTAAAGAATAAACCAAAAGTACCTAAATAGAAACCTACCTCGTAAATAGAGGGGCTATAGTAAACAGACCAGCTAGATGGTAAATAGTCACGGTATAAAGAAGTTACAATAATTACGAAACGCTCAAACCACATACCAATATTTACAATGATACTCATGAAAAAAGTAACGAAAACATTTCTTCTCATTTTTCTTGACCAGAAAATTTGAGGAGACAATACGTTACAAGCCATCATACCCCAATAGCTCCAACCATAAGGGCTAAATAAATAAGCACGGCTATACCAGAAAGTATATCCTTCATATTTATTTTGAGAATACCAACCCATAAATAATTCTGTTAAGTAAGCAATACCAACAATAGATCCTGTAAGTACAATTACTTTATTCATTAAGTCGATGTGTCCAATAGTGATGTAGTCGGTTAATCCGAAAACTTTACGCACCACAATTAATAAAGATTGTACCATCGCAAAGCCAGAAAAAATGGCACCCGCTACGAAGTAAGGAGGGAAGATAGTAGTATGCCAACCAGGAATAACTGAAGTGGCGAAGTCAAAAGATACAATAGTGTGAACTGACAATACTAAGGGTGTGCTTAAACCAGCCAACACTAAAGATAAACTCTCGTGACGTTGCCAATGTTTAGTAGAACCTGTCCATCCAAAAGAAGCAATACCGTATAATTTTTGTCTAAGTTTAGTAAACGCACGATCACGCACAGTAGCTAAATCGGGTAATAAACCAGAGTACCAGAATAATAATGAAACAGTGAAATAAGTAGAGATCGCAAACACGTCCCATAATAAAGGTGAGTTAAAGTTCACCCATAATGGACCACGTGAGTTAGGATAAGGCATAATAAAGAAGGCTAACCAAACACGACCCATGTGGAAGATAGGGAATTGACCAGCACACATAACGGCAAAAATAGTCATCGCCTCTGCAGCACGGTTCACACCAGTTCTCCAACCTTGACGGAATAATAATAATACAGCTGAAATTAAAGTACCCGCGTGACCAATACCTACCCACCATACGAAGTTGGTAATATCCCAACCCCAACCAATTGTTTTATTTAAGTTCCACTGGCCAATACCATAAGTTACCTCACGATATAAACTGAATACTCCAAATAATAATAGAGCAACAGCAATGAAAAAACCAATGTACCATAAACGAGATGGCTTCACTTCAATAGGGCGCAAGATATCTTCAGTAACTTGGTGAAAATTTTTCTCACCATATACCAATGGTTCGCGCAACTGTGATTCGTATTTAATATGCATCTTTAACTATTTCTTAAATTTTTTAATCTATATTTTTATTACGCTTTTTCTTCCTCTACTGTGTTTCTTACTTTGGCTAAATAAGTCACATTCGGTAAAACGTGTAATTGCTCTAATACATAAAACTGACGATTCGGATTCTCAACGCGTACTTTAGTGATAGCGCTATGTTTATCATTCGCGTTACCAAAGTTAATGGCGCTAGTAGGACATGATTGTTGGCAAGCCACTTTCACATCTGAGTCTACCATTGGACGAGATTCTTTTTTCGCATCTAATTTAGCAGCTTGTAAACGTTGAACGCAGAAAGAACATTTTTCAATCACACCACGAGAACGCACTGTAACATCTGGATTTAATACCATTCTTGTTAAGTCGTCGTTCATATTTAATACTACATCGTTCAATACATCTCTTTGATTGTCTGGGAAGCTATCTGCTCCAGAATAATCGGCCCAGTTAAAACGACGCACTTTGAAAGGACAGTTGTTCGCGCAATAACGAGTACCAATACAACGGTTATAAGTCATTTGGTTTAAACCTTCAGAGCTATGGTTGGTGGCAGCCACTGGACAAACGTTCTCACAAGGAGCATTGTCGCAATGTTGACACATTAAAGGTTGGAAAACCACTTTTGGGTTATCCATATCACCACTGAAATATTTATCAATACGTAACCAATGCATTTCATGACCACGTAAAACTTCTGGCTTACCTACAACGGCAACGTTGTTCTCTGCATTACATGCTACCACGCAAGCACCACAACCATTACAACTATTTAAATCTACACTCATGCCCCACTTAATACCCGGACGAGCGTACACAGGATAAATAGTTCCTTGTGCTTCATAGTTTTCTAATCCACCATAAGGTTTAGTTTCTGCTTCACGCTCTTCTAAAATTTCTGTTGGATTTTTTATGTATTCAGCTAGAGTAATTTCTTTCATTACTTCTGTACGATTGCCTTGAGCAGTATCGTAACGGAAATGTGTTTGTGTTAATGCTACAGGATAAGTTTCACCAGTTGCAGTTAATGTTACATTAGAACAAGCAAATTGTACCAACCCATTTTCAATGCAAGCTAAAGGAAAGGCATTTTTACCTGTACCAATCACCGATTTACCTACCGCTTCTGCACGACCATATCCCACTGCAATACCCACTGTTTGTGGATGCGTACCTGGAATAATTAACACAGGAAGTTCAATTGATTTTCCGTCCACTGTTAATTTAACTACTTGCTTTGGAGGTTTTACTTCATAAGCATCGGCTTGTCCTGCATTGTTTAAATCAATGTTCAATAAAGTTTTTGCCATCGCAGGAGATACTATAATATAGTTATCCCAAGTAGCACGTGTAACTGGATCGGGTAATTCTTGTAACCATGGGTTAGAAGCTCCTTGTCCTGCACCAATTCCTACTTTTTGATATAAGGCTAATTCAATTTTAGTTGAAGGTTTCACCGCAGTTACTGCAGCAACAGCAGTAGCTACCACGCTACTATTAATACTTGCACCAATATTATTTACATCGGCAGGAATTAATACACCCGCTTGTAATGTTTTATTCCAAGCAGTCTCTCCACCTAATTTAGTAGACCAATAGTTTTTTAAATAAGTGGTATAATCAGTTGCGTCTCCAGACCACTTTAATAATGAGTCTTCGAAGGCACGTGTTTTAAATAAAGGAGAGATAGTTGGTTGAATGAAAGAGATATGACCAGATACTGGTTCAGCATCTCCCCAACTTTCTAAGAAGTGTGGAGCAGGAATTGAATATTTACAAAGCGCTGTTGTTTCATCTAATTTAGCATTGAAAGAAATAGTTGTTTTTACTTTCGCTAAACCCGATTTTACTTTATCAGCAGCAGGCCATGTGTACACAGGGTTAGCACCATAAAATAAAACAGCGTTTACTTTACCAGCGTTCATGTCTTCTACGAAGCTTGCAAAATTGCTATCAATACCTTGACGATAATTTAAAGTAGCACCAAAATTAATTGTTGTACCGTTGGCACCTATTGCATCATTGATGGCATTGACAATAATTTGCTCGCTAATATTATTGCTACCCGATACTACTAAAGCAGCACCTTTGTTTGCAGTTAATGTTTTAGCAGCCGCCTCAATACCTGCTTTTAATTTAGCATCTGTGATGCCAGTAATTTCACTTCCTTTAACTGCAGCTAGTAAAGCAACCGCCACTGAAGGAAGTTCAGAAGGACGACATAAATATTTTTCATCTGCATTAGAACCAGTCATACTAGCCACTGTTTCAAAGTGGATATGTCTACTCATTGCAGGATTTTTTTCATCTAATTTTTTACCCACTGCATATTGTCTAGCAAATTCCACAGGGCTTAACCAAGTACCTAAGAAATCGGCACTTAAAGAAACAATGGCTTTTGCTTTTTCAAAATGATAAGAAGGAATAATTGTTTTACCATAAGAAGCTTGGTTCGCAAGTAGCATAGCGCTATGAGAAACCGCATCGTAAGTAATATGTTTACTTCCAGCATGCTTTGCTAAAAATTGCGCAATGACTTGTTTAGTAGAAGGAGAAGTAATAGAACTTGTTACAATTACTGCAGCGCCATTTAATTCACTTGCAATGGCTTTATCAATATCTTCAAAGCTTGCTTCTTTTCCAGAGATACTAGGAAAACGTAAACGAGCTGTATCATATAAATCTAAAACAGAAGCTTGCACTCTAGCAGATGTACCACCAGCAGTGATAGGGCTTAATGTATTACCTTCTAATTTTATAGGACGGCCATCGCGTACTTTAGCAAGTACACTTACTACATCACCATCTTGCACATAAGTAGTTGCATAATAATCGGCAATACCAGGAACGATGTCTTCAGGTTTGTTCGCAAACGGAATTGCTTTTTTAATAGGCATTTCGCAACTTGCTGCCACCGCTGCGGCTGCAGTACTAAAGCCTACATATTTTAAAAAATCACGACGAGGTGCTTTCGCTTGTAAAAAACTTTCTCCTTTTTCTAAAGTAGATTCGTCTTCCACAAAAGGAAGTTCTTCCTTAAATTCGTTTTGAACTTCTTTATTAAAAGCTTCAGAATTATTTAATTCTCCAAAACTTTGCCAGTGCTTTTTTTGCTCCATAGTAATGTATATAAAATATTACGCTTCTTTATTAATTCAATTAGATACTAGTAGTGACATTTTTGACACTCTGTACCACCCACTTTTTCAACAGTAATTCCTTTTGTGCTATCAATTTTTCCACTCTTTAAGTCGGCGTGGAATTTTTCATAGATGCTATAAAAACCATTGTCTTTAAATAGAACCTGTGTGTTTCTGTGACAGTTCACACACCAGCCCATACTTAAATCTGCAAATTGTTTTACTTCACCCATTTTTTGAATCTCACCATGACATTGTTGACATGCTACTTGACCAGCATTCACGTGTTGTGCGTGGTTAAAGTAAACGTGATCAGGTAAGTTATGTATACGCACCCACTCAATAGGTTTTGCATTTGCTGCATCCCAAGGTTGGCCTTCCGTAAATCCTGCGTATTTGTATAATTTTTTAATTTCTGCAGTACCATCTACTACATCTCCATTCTCTCTTACTAAAGGCGCGCCTTTGTATTCGTTAATAGCCATGTGACAGTTCATACAAACATTCACACTTGGAAGTGTTGCTTGTTTACCTTGGTAAGTACCCGTATGACAGTATTGACAGTTAATTTGATTCACCCCTGCGTGCACTTTATGAGAATAGTAAATAGGTTGTTCTGGTTGATAATCCTTTGAGCGACCTAAGTTCATTGCACCTACCGTAGTCATGTAACCACCCACTATAAAGAAGATGATGGCGATGAATGCGATATAAGCTTTGTTTCTAAAAAAAGGAACAGGGTTTGCAGAAGGAATGCCCGCTTTATCGCTAGATAATTTTTTTAAGTTGCTATTAACTTGTAATAAGATTAATGAAACAACTGCTAATATTAAAGTAAGTAAACCAAATATTAAAGTGCTATCAGATTCTTCTTTAGGTGCATCAGCAGCTGCGCCACCTACTGGTGCTGCGCCTGCTGCAGGAACAGTTTTGATATAACCTAGAATAGCATCGATATCTTTATCGGTTAAACTAGGGAATAAGTTCATTGCAGTTTTATTGTACTCGTTGTACAATTTTGTTGCGTAAGGGTCTCCCGTTTTTAAAAATGCAGCATTGTTTTTAATCCATGCATACAAATTCTTTTTATCAGGCCAACGATCTTCTACGCCTGCAAGTGCAGGACCAGTTAATTTTTTATTAACCGCGTGACATGATGCACAATTTTGTGAGAAAAGTGCTTTCCCATCTTGCGCATTCAATTGATTTCCGATAGATGAACTAAGGGTGATAAATAGGAAGATCGAAACGATCTTAGCTAGGCTTCTTAAAATTGTCATATACACAAAAAGTGTCTAGGGTGTAAAAATGTCCTCGAACGGGTGCAAAACTACTTAACAATAGGATTCAATACTAAGAAATGTGTAAGTTTTTTTTATTGAATTTGTTGAGTTTCAGGGAACTGAGTTGAAAAAGACTGACGAATGTCATAATTATGTAATGTTAGTTTAGTCTTGTTGAATTTATTTCGGTTTACTGGGGCTGTTTTTGAAAAAAAAAGGCACCTTTGAGGGCATTAAAAGGGTAAAAAAAGGCTAATGCGGCGCTTCGCGCCGCATTAGCCTTAGGTTTTCAATAAAAACAGCATGAAAGCAATAAAAAGACTTCAAGAAAAGTGGAAACTGGGAACAGGCCAATTTTGGCTGGTTATCCTCACTTTTGCTTTGGGCGGTAGCCTCAGTGGAAGGCTTTGTAGCTTTTTGCTAAAATTGGTGTTTTTGGAGAAAAATTGGGCATTTTGGCTCGTTTATCCCCTATTTTTGACCATTTTATGGCCTTTTTCGGTGATTTTCGTAAGTTTCTTTACCGGGCAATTTGCCTTTTTTAAGGGCTATTTGGCAAGGGTTGGAGCAAGGTTGTTGGGTAGTGGTTCGGCTGGGGATTCTGTTGCGGCGCCTTCGACTTCGTCTGCGACTTTGTCTGCGGCGCCGATTCATATCGCCATTTTCGCTTCGGGTGCTGGGAGCAATGCTAGAAAAATTATAGAACATTTTGAAAATCGGGTCTTGCGCATCAAGGTTTCTTTAATTGTATGCAATGTTCCGGGCGCTGGGGTTCTAGAGATAGCTGAAGAAAAGGGAATTCCTAGTTTAATGATTAATAAGTCAGATTTTGCTGCTAATGGTTATGTTGAGAGTTTAAAAAATGCAGGCATTGATTTTATAGTACTAGCTGGTTTTTTATGGAAGGTGCCCGAAGTATTGGTAAGGGCCTATCCAAAAGCTATTATAAATATTCATCCTGCACTTCTACCTAAATACGGAGGCAAGGGAATGTATGGTGCGCGTGTGCATGAAGCAGCTATTGTTGCTGGAGAAAAAGAGTCGGGTATTACAATACATTGGGTGAACGAGCATTACGATGAGGGCGCTATAATATTTCAAGCAAAATGTTCTATAGATGCTAATGATACAGCTGATACCTTAGCGAATAAAATTCATGCGCTCGAGCATGCGCATTTCGCAACAACGATTGAGAAGTTATTGGGTTAGAGTTTATTTCTATTTCTGAAAAAGTTTTCTAAATTTTTTGATCTAACATAGCTGAAGAATGCTATTACCAAGGTAAAGGCTATTGTGGCACCAATATTATTTTTTTGATGGAATACAAATAGATAAAGTAGTAAACTAGCCAATAAATAATTTATTGTTAAAATCAATTTCACTCTGTTTACTGAAATGTTTCTTTTTAATAAATACTTTGCGAACATTATATCTAATAGCATGGTATGTTATTTTAATAAAGTTAATTAATTATCTATGATTTTCGAACAAGTAATGTAAAGATTGCAATTATTAAAGCTATAATAATAGCAGATATTGTAGATGACTTATTTATGAGTTTATATTTATACGCTATATAATTTACTATTCCGAAAATTACAAGTATAGAAAAACTTATTATATTACTATACTTCTGATCAATTAATGCAAAATAGAAAATAATAAAATTTGTAAAAATGGTAAGTCCCAAAATACCATAAAGGATATTTCTAATTGTATTCTGTTCTTTGGTTAAATCATTATTAAACATAAAATAAAAAGTTTAATCATTTTTTGTAAAATTCTATTGTAGGCTTAGAGTTGATTTGACTATTAAAATAAAGGTTCAAAATAAGCCCTAATAAGAAAATAAATGCAATTGCAATTAAAAACACTTTCAAGCTTCTTCTTATAGTAGTTTTAAGAATTTCTTTCTTAACTATATACACAACAATATTTAGTAAAATTAATGGGGACAGTATGGAAACTATGATGAAAGTAATTTCCATGAAAGCTAGTGAATGCATTCTATTTATTTTATTATTTAAACACCTTGTTTACTGGTTGATCAAACAAAAATTTAGGGAATGTTATAAGTTCAACATTCAAGACCTCTGATAATTTTGCTATAGTTTCAAGTGATAAGTTTTCTTGACCTTTTAAAACTTGATTCATGTATTCAGGGCTTACTCCAATCATTTGAGCTAAAGATTCGTTTGTCATATGCTCATTCTCTTCAAGTGCAGCTAGAACCCTTAATGCAATATTGCTTGAATAAGAAAGCCATTTCTTATTTTCAATTCTAAACTTTGCGTTTTGCAAATATTTACTTTGTGTTTCCATGGAAAATTTTTAAGCTGAAATTAAAATTAGAAATAAATTTTAAAAATAAACAAATAAGTCTGCTATTTATTTCAGTAATAAAGATAGATAGTTAACAAATTAAATTTCAGCGTATTTATACGCTTAGCTTTTAGAAAATTTTCTAAATAAAAAACCCACTTGATTGAAGTGGGCTTAAAAATATTTTTTAGAGGAACTACTTTTCTTAAAAAAGATTTTTTTAAATAATTTTTTGATTTTTTAATTCATTGTACTTTTTAAAATAATTTTCTTTTGAATTATTTTTAAAATAGTCTTTTAATTGAACATTGGACATCCCATAAATTTCTTTGGATATCTTTTCTTTTACTTTTCGAAAAAAATTAACAGTGTCAAACCCCTTAATTATATTACTTTTTGTTTTCATAAATTAATTATCTCTAATGGTGATAGAATTTTAATCTGACTATATCCTAGCTTCAAATTTACAGAATTATAGCCTCTAATCCTATTTTCATTTACAATATGTTTAAAATTCCAACTTGCTAAAATATTTACTTTACTAATCGTGGCTAGTGCTATGTGGTGGCAGTCATCATAACTAGTTGGGCCAACCACTTTTTCATTTAGATAGGAATTTGCCAAAAGACTCGACTCGTCAGTTCCATTTATAAATTCTATATTATATCCTCCCAATGAATAAAAGAAATTGCTGACTCTTAAAGGGGCTAGTTTTATTTCATTTTCAGTTAAATCAGAAAGCACAACTATAATTTGATTTAACTTAACCAAATTAAATAGCTTGTTTGTAATTTCTTCAAATTTTTGATCAAAGACGCCGCCAATAACTGAAGTATCTAGATATATTCTTTGTTTCATGCAGCAATAATAAAAATTCAATTGATGCAAAAACACAGTATTTATACGCTAAACACTTAGAAAATTCTCTAAATAAAAAACCCACTCGAATGAAGTGGGTTAAAAATATTTTTTAGAAGGCTTACTTATTTTTTAAAAAGGAGGCAAATTCAGAAAAGCTCATTTTATCAATTACATCTTTATACTTAAGCCTTGTTTCAGCAATTGATAGATTGTAATACGTTTCATTATAAGCTGATAAATAGCCAGTGACCTCGGCGTCATTCATATTACTTAACTTCTCAGATAATTTAGTTTTTATACCTCTAAAAACTTTAACAGTATCAAAATTTTTATTTACCTGTTTCATATTCGATTAGATCTTTTATTAATAATGTTTATTTTTTAAACTTTAACTTAGCCTCATCAAGTCTTTTAAAGAACGCTTCTTTATTAGCATCTTTATAATACTGTTTCAATTGTTCATTTGATAAGCCAGAGGTTTCTTTAGAAATCATATCCTTAATTTTTCTGAAGAAGTTTACAGAATCAAAATTTTTTGGTACCGACTCGTTAATGTTCATAATCTATAATTTGATAAGCTCAAATAAAACTACCCAGGCATTCTAGAAATGTATTTCTCTATTTCTTTGATTTGATCTACTACTTGTTTAGTAGTGGGTTTGCAAGCCTTGGCTTTGCGGAAATAATCTTTAGCGGCACGAAACTCGCGCTTGTTCATAAAAATTTGACACATACTTAAAAATGCAACTGCTTCCGATTCTTTATCTGGAATACCTGCACGAATGGCTGCACGTATATAAGACTCTCCTTGTTTAGTATCTCCTTTCTGCATGGCCATCATACCTAATTGTAATTTGTTGGCACCTTCTGCTTCAGGCATCGCCGATCCTAATTCATTGCTATGCTTTAAATGTTTTTCAGCTGTATCAAAGTCTTGTTTTGCCATGGCAATATTACCCTTGATAGTATAATAAGTACTGCGGACAGGCTTGTATAAAAGTTGAGGCCACCAGATAGTTGCTAAAATTCGCTCCACTTCATCCATATCACCAATCTCCATGGGCGCTTGCACCAAACGAAGAGGACCAATAAAGAAATGACTTAAAACACCAATTAACCCTAAAAAATAGAGAGGGAAAACAGGCCAAAAACCAGCAATGCCAGTTAATTCAAGGCCTAAACCCAAGGCAACGGCAAGTAAACTTAACCAGAAGCGATACTTAATAATGATATTGTAAAAACCCATATTGTGTTGTATTAGAGGCGTAAAGATACCAAATAATGTGGTTATTTTTGCTGTCCTCGGCCTACTTATAGCCGATGGTCCCGTAGTTCAATGGATAGAATAGGTGTTTCCTAAACACTAGATCCAAGTTCGATTCTTGGCGAGACCACAATTTATTTACAGCTTGGTCACCAAGTTGTACCAATCTTGGCGAGACCACTATTTATTCTAGTTTATAGGCTTTAGATTCAAATTCCTTAATTAAGAGGGATAGGTTTTCTAGTTCCTCCGATTCTTTAGAATTAGGAGCAATGTTTTCTTGCATTAATTTATAAACAAGCTCTAATGCAATATCATACTCAGCTTGTGTTTTTATTTGATTTAACATAATTAGAATATTTAAAGTTTAATTGTCTACAATCTCTCTGAATATTGAAGCGTTAATATCCCAATTTGAGTTCCTGTGCTTGTTTAGCTAAGAAAGATAAATTTTTTGAATTATCTCTTTCCAAAGCTTTCAAAACATAATGTCTATTAAAAGCTTCTTGCGATACCTTAAAGTGGGAGGCTAGTTTACGAATCACTACTTTGGAAAAACCTTTTCTATAATTCAAAATTTCAGAAACATAGCTTTTACTAACACCCAGCAATTCAACTAAATCTTTAGCCTTTAATTGATGGCTCTCCATAAATGAATGAAGTAATTGCACTGGATCTAAATCATTAAAGCTATTATGATCATTGTCCCACTTTTCAATAAGTAAAGTAAGTAGAGCAATTTCATCATTTAGGTTTTTGCTCTTTAATTCAGTGAAAATAAGATTTTCTAATATTTTAGAATACTCCTTATACTGAGTATTGCTTGATATTACTTTATATTTTAATGCTTCCATATTGTATTTTCATTATAAAAATAAAATAATTAATTTAAATTGTTCGCTTTTTGTGAACTATTTATTAAAAAAGTCCAAAATTTGGCTATTCCCTCTGCTTTGCCCCCTACTCCCCCTTATCTCTAGCCCAAAGCCTTACATCATAGATAATAGAGTTAAAGGAATGGTCTTTGTCTATCCAATTCAAAAAGGCATTCAGGGCCTTGCCTAAAGGGCTTAAGGTATTGGTTAAACTATTCTTACCTATTACACTACTAATGGTTTCTTTTTTATTGCCAAAATAATAAGTGTCTTTTTGCTTAATAAGTAAGAAGTCGTTCAATAAATATTGCATCATCACATTGCCTGTGTTGTCTATTGCAATAGCTACTTCTAAAAAATATACACTAAGTGTTTTAAGCTTACCTAAAAATAATTGACGCAGTAAGGCATAAAAAAATCCAATGGGTGTAGTAAATATTAATAAGACGATAGCAATACAAAAAAGCAAGAAACTCTTTAGTAAACTCATGGGTGCTTCTTTTTTCATAAAATATTTTTTAGAGCGTTTTCTACTTAGAAAATAGCAGGGAATTTGATGCCTAATAAGTTTGCGGTAAATTCATTAGAAACCTTTCTAGTAGCGCATTTCAAGCTATACACTAAAAGTAAAAATAAAATTTGGAACAGACTATTTTATTTATACTTTAGAAGTATAAAACAAGAAAATATGAAAAACAAAGCACTACTTGTAGGTATCAATAAATACCCCGATCCTAGAAATGAATTAAGAGGTTGTGTGAATGATATTTTAGATATGGAGCATTTTATTGCGGATGCCAATAAAGTGTATCCCAAACAAAACATAAAAAAACTTACTAATAAAGACGCCACAAAAAAAGGAATACTCTCACAATTAAAATGGTTAATAGAAGGTGCTGAAGCTGGAGACCAATTACTATTTCATTATAGTGGACATGGAGCACAGGCGCCTACCAAATTTACTTCCTTAGAAAAAGATGGGCTAGATGAAATTATTTGTCCTTATGATTTTGATGGAACTAACAATACTAGTTTAAGAGATAAAGAATTTGCACAGCTATTTGCAGCCATACCCAAGGGCGTGCATTTTGTATGGATATCGGATAGCTGTCATGCCGAGGATTTATCTAGAGACCCTTTTATTGCTGATGAGGTTAATAAATTAGAGAATACACATTATAAGCAGTTCCGGTTTTTTACAGGGCTAGCCCATTTTGAAAACAGTGAAGATGAAGCATATGACCAGGCCAATATTACTATAGGAAAAATTGCACCTATTATTAGCCCACTAAATGGGGCTTTATTAAGCGCTTGCCAGTCACATGAACTAAGTGCCGATGCCTATATAAATAATAGGTTTAATGGCGCTTTTACACATTACTTAATTGAAAACTTAAATAAGTATAGTGAGACAAAAAATATGAAAGACGTTATTGCACTCGTAAATAAGGACCTCGCCAAAAACGGATACGACCAAAACCCACAGAGTGAGGGGCTACTTGAAAATAATTTTTTCTTTTTATAAGAAAGAATTTAAAAATAATAAAATTAAAAGGAATGAAATGAAAAATAAAAATAATATTATGAATAATAAGAAAGTTTATATAGGACTAGTGGTATTTATATTGGGCGTTCTTGCTGTTGGGGCTGCGCGGGCGCAGCCCCAACAGCCTTACGATAACCAAGGCCTACTTTCAAAACTTATTGAAATAAAATACACATCAGAACTGTATTTAAGTTCTGCATTAAAACAAGGTTCAAATAAAGACAGCGCACTTGCCAACTATAATACCCTACGCTGGAAGCTAGATGGTTTTGTGTATCAATTAAGCGCTGATATGATTGCTGCTAATAGCCCTCGTAAAATGATATTATTAAATACTTGGTGTTTGGAGGAAACAAGTAATAATAGTGATGAATTAAATTTAAGTAATAAGATAAACAAGCTTGGTAAGAAAAAAATTGAAGTATATGTAATTGCTTTAAGGGAAATTGAAAATATTTATCAAAGTCAAATACTGCCTTCTTTATACAGAAATGATAAAACAATTAATCTTACCACCAATGTTTTTTATTTGTTAAAAGACTCTTATACCATAGTAAATGCCATTAGCGATATGAAAACACAAAAAACAATGGCACTTATTGAGCTATTGGATCATACAAGGTTACTTAACCCTGGGGAATTAGCGAAGCAGGGTAAGTAAATCATTAAAGCTTTACCTGCTTAAACTTACCCGATTCATTTTTCCAATATATCCTTCTACCCTTGCTTCCATTTAAATCTCCAAATAAGCCATCTGCGACTACATCTAAATCGCCATCTGCATCATAATCAAATAATCGTATCCATTTTATCCATGCGCCATTTCCGGTTTCATCTGTAACATCAAAATAATTTTTAGTACTTTCTATAAATCCATTTTCTTTATTTAAATAAAGTCTTAAGCCATATCCATTGTAACCCGCTTTATTGCTCATGGTTAAAACGTCAATTTTGCCATCAAAATCAAAATCTAAATAAGCAATATCCATTAATTCTAAATTAGAGTCTACTTGAAAATTAATGGCTTTTGATCTATCAAAAATACCGTTGGTACTTGGAATAACTCTTAATGTTTTAGAAGAACCTAAAAACAAATCTAAATTACCATCCTTGTTAATATCAAAAAGTTCTACGGTATAATAATTATCGGATCCTTGACTAAAATTTTTAAATACTTGTTTATTTAATTCAAAATTTCTATTTCCTTTATTAAGGTAACTAGTTGGATGAATTGGAATAACTGCACTGCCACCTGAGTAAGCAACAATATCTATTAGTCCATCATTATTAATATCTCCAGTGGCACCTCCATGATAGTACCCTATGTCCTGGCTTAAAAATTGATACTTTATATCCTTAGGATAAAATATTGCTAATGAATCTCCGGGAAAAGGCATGCCATCATAACCCGATGAGAATAGCATAATATCTGGCTTTTTATCATTATCCATATCTGATACCACACATTTTCTAACTTGAGTAAGCCCTACTTGTAAATCATATACACCGGGGTTTGTTTCATATTCAGAAAACAGATGCAATCCTGTAGCATTGGTGGGCCAAGGGTTTTTCCAATAATAGGCCCATAAGTCTTTTTTACCATCGCCGGTAAAGTCGGTATAGAGATAAGTTCCTAAATCGTTCCAGTAATAACTTTTTGATGCATTCCAACTACTAGTTGTTGTTGTATTATAAGGTATTAAACTGCCTCCACTAATTAGTTCAAAACCCCAATACTTACTTGCATTAACATCAAACAAGCTTGTCATTGCTCTTGTGGTAGTATACCAAGAAGTTGTTTTGTTGATTGCTGAAAAAGAATCCAAGGTATTAACGGGATATACAATAGGCCCATTAACTACTGGCGTAATATTTGAAGGAGGAATAACTTGTGTAGGCGTGACAAATGTGGTTTCAGTTTTTTTGCAAGCTGCTAAAAGGAAGAGGAAGATAAATAAACCCAAGGCCCATAGAACTTTTTTCATTGTTGAAGTTTTAAGTTAGCCTTTGGGGGTAATTCAAATTTAAATAAAAAACTTAAGAAAAATTGGATTAAAATTCCAATGGATTAGATGATACTAGTTCGTATCAAAAATACCTTTATTTCACCAACCTAAATGCGCGCTTTGTTAATTCAATTTCGCTATTACTGATCCCAAATTTCTTTGCAATAATGCGCCAATTTGCAATTTCTTTTAGCATCTCTTCTAGAATTTTATTCGAAGTATCTACTTTTATTTGATAATAACTTGCTGTGTTCATAACCACTGAAATATCTAGTTCGTTACTATTTTCTGAAATATTGAGCGTTAATCCGTTGCCCATCTCATTCGGATTCATATCATACGCTGGCGATAATCTCCAACCTTGATTAGTTAGTACAAATCCATGATTGCGTAAATGATCATCCGTATTTGAAACTAAAATATTAAATAAAATTCTACGCCATAATTGTTCCAAGTCTTCTTTAGCTGATGCACTTTGCTGTATTATGAATTCGGCTAAATTTAAGTAACTAATATTATCCTTATAATCTACACCATCTTGGAATCCCAACAAAGTCATCGCAGATGCAAAATGAATTCTTTGTTGTTGTATACGATCAAACCTTTTGGTCAGAAATGTATGCTGCTTACTTGAGAATTGCTGAATTTTCGCTTCGGGTACTTCAATCCCACAATTAGCAGCTAATTGATTTAACACCATCTCCCATGCCCCAGCATCCTTCTCGTCTTTGGCACTTGGAAATTTAGCAATCCAAAGATTACCTTTTTCGTCAGTAACGCTTGCCTTAGGTCTAGCACCTCCCAATGAAGCGCCTGGATCAAGTAATAAACTCAACCACTGCGCATATTCCGGATCGTTTACAATATCGTCTCTTTCCAATTGAAGACTTGCGTATTCTAATTCTCTAATAGATGTCCAAGGTGGTGCAGCCATCTTTTTTTGATTGTTCAAATAATCACCATCTTCTTCTAATTTAAAACGTAAACCTCCCATTCGAGTTTCATCAAAAACACCCAATAAAAAATCACTTTCAAAAAGTATTCTTTCATCTCTCTGTTCTTTTTTTGCAGACAATGCTTCTTTTCTACGCATCAATAGTCTACCCCAGCGATCAGGAGATGAATCCAGAAACAATCCAAAATTACTTTTCTCTTCGGGCAGATATTGTTTACCCTTATACATACTAAGGTTTGGGTCTAAGAATAAAGCCTGACCACTAGATGTCAACCATGTATCATTATATTCAAAGGAAAATATTTCTTTACCTCTTACATGCTGTGGTGTCAAAATACCCATATGCTGAACACCTCCTAAGGATTGCCAATCGGCATATACCCATATTTTAGTTTCGTTTTTCTTCATGAGATTTTAGTTTGTTTAGGGGCACGTTTGCCGGTAACAATTCCTGCATCTTGTAATTTTCTACCTAACGGGTCGCTAGCTGCAACCATGGTCAAATCCTTTTCTAATCCCAAAACAAATAACACTTGGAGATAGCTACCAATGGAAACGCTTGGGCTGCCTTGCTCGATATTATAAACCGTTTTTCTACCCATACCTATACGTTCTGCAATTTGGGCTGCACTGAATTTCCTACGCAAACGAGCAAGTTGAATTTGCTCACCTAATTCTTTAAGTATTTTGAGATTTTTTGGCAATAAAATGGGAGTATTTTTCATATAGTGTGTCTTATATAGGACAAATATAGTATTTTTTGTCCTTTTTATGACACATTATTATACTTTTATTAAAATTATTGAATAAAATAAAAGTATGTTAAGTATTTATACCTAACAAAATACCCCGGCTTAGTCCGCCGGGCTATCTAAAAGTATTATATTAAGTAGTTCTTAGAACTTATCACCCACTTCAGCAATAGTTCTTCTTATGCCTTCTTTTAAAGTAATAGAAGGCTTCCATCCTAAATTATTGATTTTAGAAGTATCCAATAATTTACGAGGAGTTCCATCTGGCTTAGTAGTATCAAATACCAGACTGCCTTTATAACCTACTTCTAAAGCAATTAATTCAGCAATTTCTTTAATGGAAACATCTTCTCCCCAGCCAATATTAAGAATACCAGCTTCATTATAATTTTGTAAAAGAAAAAAGCAAGCGTCGGCTAAATCATCTATATGCATAAACTCACGACGAGGTGTGCCCGTTCCCCAAATTGTTACTATAGGCTCATTATTTTTATGCGCCAATACAATACGACGAATTAAGGCAGGAAGTACATGAGAATTTTCTGGATGGTAATTATCATTGGTGCCATATAAGTTAGTAGGCATAGCAGAAATATAATTACAACCATACTGAGCCCTATAACTATCACATAATTCAATGCCTGCGATTTTTGCAATGGCATAGGGTTGATTAGTTGGCTCTAAATACCCACTTAATAAATATTCTTCTTTTAATGGCTGTGGAGCTAGTTTAGGATAAATGCATGATGATCCTAAAAACAATAACTTCTTTACTTTATTTAAATAGGCTGCATGAATAATATTAGCTTCCATCATTAAATTATCATATACAAATTCAGCACGGTAAGTATTATTTGCATGAATACCGCCCACTTTAGCTGCAGCAAGAATAACTATATCTGGCTTTTCTAAATCAAAAAATTTATTTACAGCTTCTTGATTTCTTAAGTCCAAATCTTTTGAACTGCGTGTAATAATATTTGAATAGTCACTAGCCAGTAATTTTCGGTCTAGCGCAGATCCGACCATTCCTCTATGACCAGTTATATAAATTTTATCAGTTAATTCCATTAAAGTGTTTTAAAAATTACTCCCCTTCTTTAGTAGTTAGATAGCCGCTTTCTTTCAATAATTTTTCTTTCTTAAATAATTCAAGATCACTTGCTACCATTTCTTTTACAAGTGCAGGTAGGTCATATTTAAGGACCCAGCCTAATTTAGTTTTAGCCTTAGTAGAATCTCCAATTAATAAATCTACTTCTGTTGGTCTAAAATATTTAGGATCTACTTTTACTACAGTTTTATTTATTTCAATATCATAGTTACCCTTATTCGCAAGCACATATCCCACTTCTTTTTCACCTTCGCCTTTAAATGCCAATTCAACACCTAGTTCTTTAAATGCCATAATAATAAAGTCACGAATAGTTGTAGTAATGCCTGTTGCCAGAACAAAATCTTCAGGCTTCTCCTGTTGTAACATTAAATACATTCCTTCTACATAATCTTTAGCATGGCCCCAATCTCTTTTCGCATTAAGATTACCCATATAAATACAATCCTCTAAACCTAATGCGATTCGAGCAGTAGCTCGAGTAATTTTACGTGTCACAAAAGTCTCTCCTCTTTGAGGAGATTCATGATTAAATAATATACCATTACATGCAAACATATTATAGGCTTCACGGTAGTTCACTGTAATCCAATAAGCATATAATTTAGCTACTGCATATGGTGATCGAGGATAAAAAGGAGTTGTCTCAGATTGAGGTACTTGCTGAACCAAACCATATAACTCAGAAGTAGAGGCTTGATAAAATTTTGTTTTTGTCAAACCCAATAAACGCATAGCCTCTAAAATTCTTAATGTACCAATTCCATCTGCATTAGCAGTGTATTCTGGAGTTTCAAAACTTACTTGCACATGACTCATTGCACCCAGATTATATATTTCATCAGGTTTTACCTCCTGAATTATTCGAATTAAATTAGTGCTATCAGTTAAATCCCCATAATGTAAATGAAGGTGTCTGTCAGGAATATGTGGATCCTCGTAAATGTGGTCTATTCTTTGAGTATTCAATAATGACGCCCTTCTCTTTACCCCATGTACTTCATAGCCTTTTTTTAATAAAAGTTCGGCTAAATAAGCTCCATCTTGACCTGTTATACCTGTTATAAGGGCTTTTTTCATAGTAAATGTTGTATGTGCAAAATTAGTAAATATTAAATAAAAATAGCAAATCAAATGATACTAATATTAGAATATTCATAACTAATTCAAAACGTTCTACTGTAAATTAAAAATCTTAAGTTTGGTTAAATAATTTGCTAGTAGCAAAGAATTATGAACAAACGCCTTCTTTACTTTTTACTGTCTATAATATGCTTATTAATTGGCGTGGGGGTGTATTATTTTTTCAAGAAGGATATATTAGTATATGAATCATTTATAGGCATAAAAAAGTCAAATTTAGGAGGATATAGTTTTGCTAATTGGCTACCCGATTTATGCTGGGAAATTTCCTTTTTATTCATGCTTAGCGCTATATGGGGTCATTGGCGATTAGTGCCTTTAAGCATCAAAATTGCAACCTTATCGGTAATCATTGGAACTGAGCTAGTTCAGATGCGAGGATGGCTTCCTGGCACAGGTGATATCAAGGACATATTAGTTTATTTTATAGGATTTAGTATATTTACACTGTTATTTTTAATAAAGCGACCTAAAAAGAACTTATGAAAAATTGGATTAAAATTTTACTATCATTTGTTGTTATCATAGTCTATGCGACCATGGTATCCTCCTCTGCAAAGAAAAAGTATTCAGCCAAACCAGCGCCTATCACATTCAAAGTGCCAAACTATGAATATGCGCCGCCCACTCAATCTAGCGTAGGTTCAACCGATCTTAAAATTTTACTACTTGAGCCTAGGTTCAATGAGAAATTTAAATACGCCGATTACCGCAGTTTCAATGACTTTTCAAAATTTATGGCAGGAGACATTAATGAGTCTCTAACCGCAAAAGGCTATACAGTAAGAGGGCCTTTTGAAAATTATGAAGGGGCACTTTACACCGATAAGGTAGAGAGCGATTTACTTTTAAATGTTCAAATAGATTTTGATTTAAACGACCAAAATGTAATTTGGAATGGTACTGAAATTTTAGTTTCTGGCAAAAGAAAGACAGCTGTTTACAATACTCAATACAAATTCAGTGGCTTTTTTGTGCTTTCAGGTAAATTGAACTTGTCACTATCTGAACCTATTACCAAAGAAAAAATTTGGGTAAAGAATATTCCTTTAAAACAAAGAAAGATAAATATTATAAGCTCAGGCGTGTATAAAAATTTAAGAGACTACACAGCAGCTTTTGAAGCAGAGCCAAGTTTCTCAAATCCTTTTGTTACGACAATGCAAGATTATTATAAAGAAATTTTAGATATTGCTTGGACTAACTTAGACCCTAATGAACTAGCTTCTTTAAAGAAATACACAAAGGAAATTAGAGAGAAGAAAAAGTATTAAATAGAAATGTATTATACTAAAAAGGGGTCCCAGTATGGTGGACTGAACCCCTTTTTTATACTTAAGTATTTTAGATTATATATTTAACCTTTTCTATAATTACCCTTCAAAAAGCTTATCTAATATCAAGGCTGCCCCGCGTTTCATTAATTATTACTAATCACTAGAACTTAGAAAACCTTATACCAAATGTATAAGGATAGAAGGATTGATTGCTTGTGCCTTTATCAATAATATTAGCTAAAGCTGCAGTACCATAGAATTTCACATCTCCAATACCTATTTGAAATACTCCAGACATTTTATAATCATTGAAATTAAAATCTCCATCATATTTTTTCTTTCCTGAGGCTTCGCTAATTTGTTTGTTTCTAGTGTTTAATAAATAACTAATGTTTACACCACCTGCTACATTAATATCTTGAATTTTCTTAAATTTATATGTACGTGATAAAATTAAAGGAACAGTTAAGTAGTTAATATATAATTTATCTTTTTTATAAGTATTATTGGTTAAAGAAATATACATTTTATCATTGTTTCTAAAATCAACTCCATTGGCATAGTAATAATTGAACATTTCAAAACCAAGACCGTATTTGAAATAATATTTTTGTTTATATACATTTAATTTTTGTTGCACTACCCAAATATTTACATTGGTAGAACTATTTTTAGGTTGCATTTTTCTTTTTGTAACTGGAATACCTACTGCTGGAGAAGTAAATGCTTTTGTTGCATCGTATTTAGTATAATCCATATAACCGGCTATACCTAAATCAAAAGCCAACCATTCAGTTTGAAGTTCTGCGTTAGGCATAATTTTTTTAGGAGTATAGTTAAGTTTAACAGCGTTGTAATCAAAGTATCTAATTACATCGGTCCAGTTCTTCTTTACTTCTCCATTAATTTTGATAATTTTTAAAGCACCTAATTTTAAAGTGTCATTAGGCAATAAAACTGCTGGGGCGTCCTGGGCCATAGCCATTGAAGTAATAAGCAAGGCCATTATAAGAGTTAGTAAACGATTCATTAATTCTGTTTTTGATGATTTTTATTGAAACTACTGTTTTGCCTTGCAAAGTTATTATTTTAAAGTAATTTTATATTAGATTTTAATATAAGTTAGCTTAATCAGTCACAACTAATTGATTATCAATATTAAAATAGCCCCCTGTATTTTATCTAAATTATAACTCTTAAATAGAATTATGTTTATACTTTATATCGATCCAGGCACGGGAAGTTTACTATTTCAGGTTTTATTATCTGGTTTATTAACCGTTGTCGTGTTTTTCAAAAGAATTATGGCTTTTTTAAAGTTAAAATTTGGGCGTAAAGAGCAATCTAATAAAGAAGATCAAAGCCATGACCCAAGCTAATTATATATCCTACAAGGATTCTGCCGCTAGAGTTGTTTTACAAGAAGGCGTTTACTACAGATACATTTTTAATGAATATAAGCAGGAGTATGACGCCTTAATGCAATCCGGCTTATATGGTGCATTAATTGCAAAAGGCTATATCATCCCCCATGCAGAATTAAAGTACACAGGAAATGATGCTACTATTTACAAACAACTACTACCCGAACAAATACATTTTCAATCCTACCCTTTTTGTTGGTCTTATTCTCAATGGAGAAAGGCCATTATAGTTTATTTAGAAATAAATAAAATTGCTCTGAAGTATGGTATGATTTTAAAAGACGCCACTCCCTTTAATTTTTTCTTTAAAGAAGGCAGGGCAATTTTATTAGATACAAGTTCTTTTGAATTTTTTAAAGAAGGCGCGCCCTGGCTTGCTTATAAACAATTTTGCTCTGAGTTTTTCAGCCCTATTGCCCTGATGCATTATAATGGACAAATTTGGTCGGGTATGGTTAAAGCTAATTTGAAAGGGCTGCCTTTAAATTTTGTAAGTAAGCAATTGCCACTAAAATCATGGTTTAATTTAACTTGTTTATTACATATACATATGCATGCTAAATATGCTAATACAGAAGCAAGTGTTCAGGAAGAAAATACAAGAAAATCAAAAGTTCAAGAGGGGTTCACTAAGGAGAAGTTATTATCGTTACTAGATATGATATTATCTACAGTAAAAAATTGGAAACAAGCCTATAATATAGATAAACATTGGCAGGGTTATTATAAGAATGATATAGAGTCGCCCATTTATTTAAACCAGAAAGAAGAAATAATAAAAAAATGGCTAAGTGATGTAAAACCAAAAACAGTAATAGACTTAGGAGCCAATACTGGTAGGTTTAGTTTTCTAGCAGCTAAGGAAGTAGAACAGGTAATAGCTTTAGAATCGGATTATAATTGTGTAGATTCAATTGAAAGTGCTATAGATAAAGCAGCCTTAAAGAATATAACGGTAATGCAAATGGACCTTGCTGAAACCAGTCCTAATTTTGGCGCCTTAGAAAAGGAATATAGAAGCATTTTTCAAAGACTATCAAATAGTCATTTAAGCCCTAGCTTAGTGATGGCCTTGGCTATTGTGCATCATTTGCACATTAGTAATTTCTTAAGTTTTGCCCAAATTGCAGAACTATTAGCAAAGTTTAATAGTAAATATTTAATTATTGAATTTATTCCCTTCCAAGATAGCAAAGTACAATTACTTATAAAAAATAGTCAAAGAGATTTTTCTTCCTATACCCAAGAAAATTTTACAGCATCGCTATTGCAATATTTTAAGCTTATTGAGGTTAAAAAAATGGAAGATACAGATAGGCAATTGCTATTATTAGAAAAATTGTAACAGTAAAAATGACAATTAAGAATAAGATAAATACTCGTGATTTATGGGATTTAAATAAAGCCTCTTTTTTAATGGTGGTGCTTCCTTATATTGGATTTAATTGGAGAGAGTTATACGATTCAGTTTTTTTTAGCGTAAAGGAGGTAGGGATAATACTTCTTTTTTTAATTTTCATTGAAATTATATTTAAACAACTAGTTAAACGACTAGTTAAATACGAGAAGCTGCTATCTGTTTTATTTATTTGCTTTACTATTTTATTTTTTTATGGAAACAATATAGTTATTCCTATTTATCAATATATAACTAAAAGCCTTCATTTTTATATTAAAGAAAAAGTGCTTTTTCTAATTGTAGCTGGTCTTCTAGTATTTATATTTCATTATCTATTTGGCAAAAAGAATTTATGGAGGGTTTTAAACGTATTTTTAGTCATTTACTTTTTAGTGAATATATTTTCTAGCAAAAATTTAAACGCAGAAATTATACCGCCAATAGATTCAATTCAAAATGGGTATAGGAATATTAGTGAAAGCTTGAGCTCTGATAAAAATGAAGTTCAGAAGCCTATTGTACTAATTTTATTGGATGAATATAGCTCACCGGATGAGCTTTATAAAATAGTGAAGGACTCTTCTGTGTATAATTTTTCAAATACTTTAAAAAATAAAGGCTGGGAGGTTCGCAATAACTCTTATACCTATGAAAGCTCTACTATACATAGTATTAGTAGCTTATTTAACTTTAATCTGTCTAAGGACAGTTTGTATGATAAGCAGCGTCTTGTTGGTAATATTATTAAGAAAAAAATGTTAAAGAATGTTTTATTAGATAGTCTTACAAAAAAAGGGGTTGTATTCAATAACTATGGAATATTTCATATCGGTAGTACCCTTCCTTTGACTCGATTGTACTTATATCCCACTAATTTTTTGGAACGTTTTTTAATTAGAACTACTTATGCTGAAGAGAAGTTTAAGTCAAATAATTTTAAATTCAAGAATTTAATAAAAAGTAATGAAAATATTTTTGAGCATAATGCTTATATTTTAAATAATTTACCAACAATTCTTGGAGAGAATAAAAATAAAAAGTCGTTTACTTATGTGCATTTATTTATACCCCATGCGCCTTTTTATTTTGGAGAGGAATTCCCTATTAAACATGTAATTAATTTTGAGAACTATTTTTTGTTTTGGAAATTCACCAATACAAAAATGGAAGCGTTATTAGATTCAATTAATAAGCAAGGTAATTACAGAATAATATTAACCGGCGACCATGGTTATAGAAGAAATGAGCATAAAGAAAACTACCATTATAGCTTTACCGCCTTTAAGGGATTTGATTCTCTGGCATTAAAGAAAATAGAATCGATACAAGATATTGGGCTACTAATTAATGCTGGATTTAAGTAATAGTCATTACTTCTCCATTGCAATTACAGTGGCATCTAATTTTTCGTAAATACTATTATTGCTAATGTACTCAGGTACTAGTTCTTTCATCTTAGATACTAATTGCATTTCATCATTAGAAGTACTTAGAATATGCTCTAATTCAAAAGTGCTTTGTTTTACTAGCTCAAAGGAAACGTCACGCACTTTAGCAATTAAAATTTTATCGTGGTAAGTTTGAGTAGTGTTCTCTGCATCATTCAATAACTCCTCATACAACTTCTCTCCTGGGCGTAAACCGCTATAGGTTATATTAATATCAATATTGGGAATTAAGCCATATAAACGTATCATCTTCTTGGCTAAATCAGATATAGCCACAGGCTGGCCCATATCAAATACAAATATTTCGCCTCCATTACCCATGCTTCCCGCCTCTAATACCAATTGACAGGCTTCTGGTATGGTCATGAAATAACGGGTAATATTTGGGTGCGTAACGGTCACAGGGCCCCCTTTTTCGATCTGGTCCTTAAATCTTATAATAACTGACCCATTAGAGCCTAAAACATTGCCAAAACGCGTTGTAATGAATTTGGTAGGCATTGAGGTCTCTTTAGACAAGGCTTGGACATACATTTCAGCCATACGCTTACTTGCACCCATTACATTGGTAGGGTTTACTGCCTTATCGGTAGATATCATCACAAAACGCTCTACCCCATGCTGAATGGCTAAATCGGCAATTACTTTCACCCCAATTAAGTTATTACGTACGGCCTCTGTTGGGCATAATTCCATCATAGGAACATGCTTATAGGCAGCTGCATGATATACATAATGTGGCTTAAACTCCTCAAATAAATTAGACATTCTAGACTTATTGGTCACATCGGCTAAATAGTTCAAGCAGTTTACGCGAGTATCACGTTCAATTAATTCAAGCTCTAAAGCATGTAAAGGTGTTTCTGCTTGGTCACAAAGTATAATTAACTCAGGGCCAAAAGGAATTAATTGTCTTACAATTTCAGAACCAATGGAACCTGCAGCGCCTGTTACCAAAATACGTTTGCCCTTTATTTGAGATTTGATTTGATTATTATTAATTAAAATAGGATCGCGCTCTAGTAAATCTTCAATTTTAATAGACTGTAATTGTCTACTATTAAACTTACCCTCTGCCCATTTAGCATATGGAGGAACACTAAGTACTTTAATGTCGTGGTCTAAACAAAAATCGACAATTTCATTTTTTCTTTTAGTAGGAATGGTATAGCTAGCAATAATTAATTCATCTACTGGCTGAATAGCAATTAATTCTTTAAAGGCATTAAAAGTAATAATGGGTGCTCCATTTAAATTCTTACTGCCTTTTTTCTTATCGTCATCAATAAAGGCTAGTACCTGAATATTGGCTTGGCTATCGTTCTCTAATACTCTTTGTGTTGCTACGCCTGTATCTGCTGCACCAAAAATAACTACAGTCTTTTTCTTCATCTTATAATTTTTAGCATAGGCAAATAAATACCTAACTAAAACACGATAAGAAATTAAGAATAAAAAACTAAAAATCGTATAAAGAACAATGATTAAAGTGGTTAAGGATAAAATAGACCCATAACCCAAAGCCAAAGTATTAATAACTAAAATTAGAAAAGAAGAACTTGCAATGGCTAATAAAATTCTTAAAGCGTCTTGAACTCCAGTATAGCGAACAATACCAGTATAAGATTTTGTAACAATAAAAACCAATGAGTTAATTAAGGTTATTAAAACCATTGCATTAACAACATTATTCCAATTCACTAATTTAACGGTAACATTAAACTGAATTAATATGGCAATAAATAAAGCTAGAAGAGTGGCCCCTAGGTCTAATAAGAGAATGAAAAATTTTGGTACAATACTGAAATTCTTAATCTTAAACATATTGTTTTTAATTTCATTCAAATTCAGGGGGGTGTTTGAAGTGATAAATGATGAAGCCTAGGGCAAAGTTAGAGAAATAGTTATAATTAGTGCTAAATTGCCTTAATTTAATGAATAAGTAAGGGCTTAGGCTAGTGTGTTACCCCTTTACTACCTAAAACATTAGTAAATGTTTTTATAAGTATTTGAAAATCAATGACTTAATCTTTTAAACCAATATTTAAAGGATACACCAAGCACCCCAATACCGTATTTAATGCTTCTACTTAAATTAATGGAAGAGGCTTCCGAGAAATACTTAGTAGGGCAGGTGATTTCTGCAATCTCGAAACCCTTTTCAAATATTTGAGCAATTACCTGATTGTCAAAAATAAAATCATCTGAATTAGCATTATAATCAATAGCTTTTAACACTTCTATAGAATAGGCTCTATAGCCAGTATGGTATTCACTTAATTTCTGACCTAAAAGTAAATTTTGAATACTGGTTAAAAACCTATTGGCAATGTATTTATATAAAGGCATTCCCCCTTTGAGTGCCCCACCTCCTAGAATTCTCGAACCAAAAACTACAGGGTATAAGTCTTGTGAAATAATTGAAACCATGGAAGTAATTAACTTGGGTGTGTATTGATAGTCTGGGTGTAGCATTATTACGATATCTGAATTAATAGCAATGGCTTTATCATAAAGCGATTTTTGATTGCCTCCATAACCCCTATTTACATTATGACTAATTATATGCTTTATATTTAAGTTCTTAGCTAGTTCAACTGTATTATCAGTTGAGTTATCGTCGCATAAAATAATATCATCTACTATATCAAATGGTATCTCTCCAATAGTTTTCTCTAAGGTTTTAGCTGCATTATAGGCAGGTAGTACCACAGTGACTTTTTTATTATTAATCATAGGTTATAATAGACTGCAATTTACAATAATTAATTCTTATACTTAATGGTCCAGTTTTTATTTTTATCCGAAACTTCTAAATTATACAGCATTGGATCAATAATGTTCTTTGAATAAGAGCGGTATTTCAAGCTATCTGTATTTCCTATGTAAAAACTATCTTTAAAATTTGCTTTAGCATAAACCCAGAATAGGTATTCATAGGAATCAAATTCGGTTTTTAAATCTATAAAAATTGGTTTCCCATTTATTGAGTTATTGGCCGAATTAGCTGATGAAATATTATTAAAAAGTGTATCCATGTATTTCTGAATAACCGGGTTTTGAGTAAAATAATTATCTAGTCTCGATTTTTGAAAAATTGTCTTTTTATCAAAATCAAATAAACCAATAGAATCTTGCAATTTAAAAAGATATTTTCTTTGCTCTATAGTTAAATCTTTTTTAAGTGTATAGTTAGAATTTTTTAAATTATAATTATTTAGAATTTCATCTTTTTTTGAAGTTGGAAGTAATGTTAGGGTTATACTATCAATATCGCCTTTGGGTGAATTAGTTAATGCCCTTCTAAAATAAAAGGGGTTACCTATAATAGGCTTGGCTCTATTAAAATATACAGGGAAAATTGATATAATTAAAAACAGGAATATCAAGCCATTTATTATATACTTATTAGTAATATTTATATAAATGATATAGGTACTAATAATAATTAGTAAAATTAAAACAGGTAATAATAAACGTATATCAAAAGGTGTATATCTAAATAATAAGCCATATAAAGAAAAGGCAATAAAACAATAAGCAAATAATAAAATGAGTTTAATCTTATATTTTGATTTAAATAAAAAAACAAAAGATAAAATAATTAGTAGAGCATGTATAATACTTCCAGCAGTATCCTCATTTAAATAGTTATTTACTGTGAAAGGTTCACCTGCCCAATTATTACCTGGTGCATTTTCAGAAATGCTTATTAAATTATGAAAAAAATGGTTTACTGAAAATAATAAATTATTATAGCTATTTATTGGAATAGAAATAAAATCAATAATATGCTTTAAGTTATTAGAAAGCATATTTTGTATACTTAAAGTACTATTTATAATTGTCGCGCTTTTATCAAATAAATCTTTGCCTGTAATAGTTCCAAAAAAATAAATATTTCGAGTAAATAAGGGAACTAATATAATAACTATAGTTAAAGAAGAAATAAGAATTGCGAAAATTGTATTAGTATTGTTTTTCTTATTTATTAAATAAAATAATAAATAAATAACAATTGGCGCTACAAAAATAGCAATATGGTATTTAGTTAAAATGCCTAAAGTGAGTGATAATGCTAAAAATATAAAATTAGTTTTGAAATTAGATTCTGTTTTAATAATTAGTAAGCTAAAAAGTATAAAACTTATAAAGAAAAAACTAGCCAGTAAATCGGTTTGGGTGGTGGTAGCTTGAAAAAGTACCATTGGGAGGCTTAATAAAGCTAAAAATAAAAATAGCTGGCCTTTCATTCCTATTTTTAAAATACTAAAAATTAAAGTGGCTGAAAAAAGTATGAATATAAAAGATGCGAATTGAACTAAATTTGAAAAGGCATCTGTATTAGCTAAAATTTGAAAATTAGCAATTATATATTCCGATAATGGAGAGGTTAAAGCTTGTCTTACAATATTAGTTGAATAGGGGTAAATATTTTTATTTTGTATCCAGTGCTCTACCCTTGGTAAATGATAAGCCATGCTATCCCAATTATTAGGAGGAATAAAAATGGCAAATAGTAAAAGCGGAAGAATTATTATAATGAAAACGAATAGTAGAATATTTTTCTCTTTTTTAGGAATTATAACTTCTCGAGAAAAAATACTAAATACATTTAGTTTTATTTTTTCTTTATTCAAATAAATGATTCCACCATCAATTAAAACCCAAGAAATTAGAACATAATTAAAAGAAAATATATTAAACAATGAGAGGATTTCACAAATGATATAAGAAATTAATGCAATCCCAATAAATGCCTTAATAGTGCCTAATCTTATTGCAAATAAAATACTATTATCATTGGAGTTTGAATCTAATTCAAAAATTGAAAGGGATAATAAAATAAAAGCAAGTAATATTAAAAGAATATACATTTAAGTACTTTTATTGTATAATTTATTGATAAGCTTGTTATAAACAAAGCTAATAAATATATGGTCAAATTTTATAATTTATTTCCTTAATTATAGAGAGTTTGCTACCTTTAGTGCACTGAAATAGAAATTATTACTAAATTAAAAAATGACCCTTGAAAGAATACGGAGATTATAAATACACATCGGTATCCATGAATAAAGACATGGATTTGATAAATAGTTTAGGAAAATTAGCTTCTAAAAATACCATTGAATATATAATCGAAACAGGTACACATAGAGGACTAGGTTCTACAACCATGTTAGGCAATGCTTTTAAAAATTCAAGTTCACTTAAAAGCTTAAACACAATTGAGATTGATTATACTAATTATACTTTAGCCAAAAAAAATCTTTCTCAATTTAGTTTTATTAATTGCCACTATGGTTGTTCCTTAGATTTAAATGATGCCATTGAATATGTAAAAAAAGATGAAGCCATCTTGCATCATGAAAAATATCCAGAGGTTTTTATTGACAATGCAAAAGACCCTATTAATTTTTATGTAAATGAGTTAGAAGGTAGGTTAAATGATAGTAGTAATAATATTATAAAGAAATTTTTAAAAAAAGTATTGCGCCCGAGTAGAAATGCAAATACCAACCCTACTTACAATTTACTTCCTAGTTTAATTAAAAAGTTTGAAGGCCATGAAATGTTGATTGTATTAGACTCTGCTGGTGGCGTTGGTCATATGGAGTTTCAAATAACAGATGAATTAATGAAAAATAAGAATTACTATATTCTTTTAGATGATACACATCATTTAAAACATTTTAGAGGTTATGATATCATAAAAAATAGAGGAGACTTTACTATTATTAATGCTTCTGAAAAAAATGGCTGGGTGCTTGCATATCATAAAGCGGTATAATTTTAAAATAAATTTTATTAAATAAATAAAAAAGCCCCCCTTGAACTTGGGAGGCCTTACGAAATTTAGACAAATAAAATAATTTATTAAAATTATATTTTTTCAGGTACTATTCGTCCAAGTATTCCAGAGCTAATTCCCCTATCACCTCCTTCCTGATACTCAGCATCTTCATTTACATCCCATAAATTATATAATTCTTTTCCAGCAATTATATTTTTTGATGCTAACATAGCAGTCATCATACTATGGTCTTGGTTATTATATTTATGCATACCATTTCTACCAATTAAATATAAACCTTCATATTCTTTCAAGGATTCTTTGATTACATTAAGATGATCTTTATAATAATTATCATAAACAGGGTAAGCCTTGGGTTGTCTCACAACATAGCCATCTTCTATTGAAGATGAATTAGTCAATCCTATTTGTTCTATTTCTTTAGTAGCTAAAGCGATTAAATCTATGTTATTACTACTCCATAAGCCATCTCCTTCAAAACAGAAATATTCTAACCCGTAGCATGCCATATTTGCATCTGGTACCATATAAGGACTCCAAGACTTAAAATTTTGAATCCGTCCAACTTTAACATTTGGCTCATGGATATAAATCCAATTGTCTTTAAAAGCATCTTGATCTTTACAAATTAATACTACTGTTAGAAAATCTCTGTATTTCAATTCATTTGCAGCATATAGAGTTTTATTACTTAAAATGGGTAAAATTGCAGGTATTATTTCTCTCATCGGGGCAGAAGACAAAACATAATCAAAATCTTGTATAACAATATTATTTGAAGTATGTATTTTCCATAAATTCCCTATCTTTTCTATTTGTTTAACATCAGTCCCCATATTAATTACAACTCCAAATTCTTTACTTTTTAAAAGACAACGTTCCCACATCATGCCAGGCCCATATTTTGGATATCTAAATGAATCAATTAATGTTTTGATGACATTATTAGTTTTATTACCGTTTTTGAAGATTGCATTAAAAATAGCAGAACTTAATGACAAACCTTTAATTCTTTGCGAAGCCCAATCTGCTGAAATCTGTTTACATGAAATTCCCCACACTTTTTCAGTATAAGTTTTAAAGAAAATATTAAATAATCTATTCCCAAATTGGTTAGTTACCCAATCTTCAAAATTTTTTGGCTCTTTAACTGGAAAAATTCTTGCTTTTAAATAACTTAAAATACATAGTAAACTTTCCCAAAGACCTAATTTGAATAAAGCTTCAAATGCTACTAAGGGATAAGCGAAGAATTTCTTATTATAGAATATTTTTGAACTTCTAGGACGTTCTAGTAATTCATCATTTAAAATTTCTGTCCAAAAATCTTCAACTTCTTTTGATTTTGAAAAAAAGCGGTGACCTCCTATATCAAAATAATAACCTTTATATTTTTCAGTTCTTGAAATACCACCTACATATACAGGATCTTTTTCAAAAATAACTACTTCTTGTTTAGCTTTTCCTAAAATATATGCAGCTGTTAAGCCAGCTGGTCCCGCTCCGATTATTGCTATTTTTTTAGTCATTTAAGATTATTTATTTTAGTTTTATTTTTTAGTACTGAGAGTGATAATGCAAGAAAGAACCAGAAATGTCTATAATTAAGAATGTCAGTTGTTGATGCTTCGATTAAAAAAATAATAAAAATTAAGAATAATGTAAAAATAAAATTATCATTTAATAAATAAGGTGAATTATAAAATATATTAAAAATATAAATTAAAATAAATATAAATGTAGAAAATGCAAATATTCCATTTTCTGCAAATAATCCAAGATATGTGGAATGTGGATCAAAATTTGGAAGTTTATTTGGATAAAAACCGTTTTTTCGATAATAATTAAGTTGCTTGTAAAAATTACCGGAACCAACTCCAAATAAAAAATTATGCCTTATAATATCAATTTCAATTCTATTTAGGATTAAATACCCAGTTTCAATAAAAATAGTCTCATTATATTGATATAAAATTTTATCAGAAGTAAAATTTGTACTTTTTAAAGATTCTTGTAAATTACTATTATTCGATGTTACTATCAGATGTGATATAAAAATATAAATAATAAAAAATAAGGAGGAGATTAATAAAATTATTCTCTTTTTTAATTTATAAATTTTAAAAAATAAAATAATTAAAATCCCAAGTGTAAATGTTATGATTGATTTTGAAAAAGTAAGTATTAAACAAAATAAACTAATCAATATAATAAAAAATATACCCCATTTATTTTTGATATTTTTACTTATGAGTCCAATTAATAATAACGTAAAAAGGATTATTAGATTAGCTAAAAAATTTGGTCCTGCATTAAACCCTTGTAGTCGATAAACTGAACCGAAATATGGATAATTTACAAAATAAGAAAAAATTATCGTATATTTTTCTAAAATAATTAATGTTAATCCAATTATTGTAATAATAAATAGTAAGATTATTACAATAGAAAATATTTTTATTAACTTATTTTTATAATTATTATTTGATATAAAAATTTGGTTCAAGTAATAATAAAAATATGAGAATAAGGTTAATAAATAAAATCTACCTAATGTAGCTAAGATTGCTGAATTACTTTTAGAAATTATTGAACTTAACATTTCAAATGATAGAAAAATAAGAAAGGATAAAAATATTATTTTATTTTCTTTTATCTGAAGTGAAAATATTTTCTTGATTGGCGAAAATGGTAAAATAAATAAAAATATTATTTCACAAAATTGGATTTTAGAGCCAAAAAAAGGTAATCTTAGAACGCTAGTAAAAAAAAAACTAAATATTAATAAAAAAATATAAATATTATTTTTATTAGCTTGGATATATTTATACATAAAAAAATTAACTTTTCCCTAAATTCTTAAATACTTTTATATTGTAATATTTATCGTCTTCATAGTTAACATATTTAACTACATTTTCAAATAATTGATTGATAATTTCTTTAACACCATATACCGGTGTAAAACCTAATGCTAATTTAGCGTGCTGAATAGATACTTTGTAGTTTCTAAAATCTTGTATATCATTAATATGTACTTTCACCTCTTTCCCTAGATTTTTTGACATCTCAGCCCCTACTATATCCCCAATCTGCCCTAAAGTGTAATTATCTGAAGCCACATTAAATACCCCTGAAATGTTATCAGGAGCTTGGATAGATCTAATAAAGGCAGAGCAGGCATCTTGAATATGAAATATAGGCCTCCATATTGAAGGGTTATTAACTGTTATCTCTCCAGTTGTCATCGCGTTTTTAAACATGGTATTGACTACTAGGTCAAAACGCATTCTATCGCTATGGCCACAAACAGTGCCTTGTCTTAAAGCAATAACAGAAAATTTATCATCTGCTAAATGCATTACCCCGTTTTCTCCCTGAAGTTTAGAAATACCATATGGGTAAGAACATGTAGTAGGTGATTTCTCATCATACAATTCATCAACAGTATACCCGTAAACAGAGCATGAAGAAGCATAAATAAAACGTCTTACACCTGCTCTCTTACTTTCGTATGATAAATAAGCTGGGCAAGCAGCATTTTGAATAAAATTTTCAGAAGGAGAAAATTCTGCCATTGGATCATTTGAAACTCCACCTAAAAAAATTACCGTATCAAAACCTTTTAATTCATTATGTGTAACTTTTAGCAGGTCTTTTTGTATTAATTCTATTTTAGGATGTAAATTATTGCCAAACCAAAGTTCATCAATTACAGTTACTTTATAATCTAGTCTTTGTAATCTTTTACAAAGTTCTGTTCCTATATATCCTGCGCCACCTGCTAGTAAAATTTTTTTCATGCCTATATTTTAATAAAATTAAATAGTAAAGTTATTTGCTTCTTGTCTTGATAGCCATTCTTTAACCGATAAACCATTGATATCTTTAGGCGATACTATAAATGAATTTTTCAATTCAAAAAACTTATTTTTTAAATTAGCATCACAAATTGACCAATCTATATCATCAGCAAATGGAGAAACCCCAGCTTCGCATTCACTGTTATAAGCACCTGAACAAAAATATTCGATATAGGAGTCCTCTAAAAAGAAGTTGCCATGTGCGCAACCTTCTGGTACCCATATCCAAGTATTGTAAGTATTTGTCGATGTTGCAGGCATGTCAAAAGCCATAATTTTACCCTGTGTAGGGGAACCTTTGCGTAAATCTAAAATTAAATCAACCATATGTCCAGTAATAGTTCTTACTAGTTTACCCATATTAGGGTTCCACTGAAAGTGCAAACCACGCAAAACGTTTTTTTGAGAAAAACTTTCGTTAGTCTGCATTATTCCATTTGGGAATATTTTCAATTCATTATTTATAAAATCTGTTGAACGAAAGGTTTCTGTGAAAAAACCTCTTTCGTCCACAAAACGTTCAAAAGTAACAGTTTTGACTCCAATTATATTTTGTTTTATAATTGTGGATAATTTCATTTAATAAAAAATTAGTATTTAATTAAAATAAGGTTAGGTCTAAATTATGTTGTTTCAACTCTTCCTCAATAAGAATATCAATTATATTAAAAAAATTTTTGTCATAAATCCAACCTAAATCATTTTTAGCCAAACTATTATCTCCATAAATATCTTCGATATCAGTTGGTCTGTATAGTTTAATATCAACAACTAATTTATCTGCTGAAATATTAAGTCTTGTAAAGACATATTCAATAATTGAACGTAGTGTAATACTAACACCTGAGCAAATTAGATAATCTTTTGCTTTATTAGTTTGCAGCATTAACCACATTGCCTCAACATAATTAGGAGAGAAACCAAAATCACGTTTGATATCTATATTCCCTACCCTTAAAGTCCAATTTGGATTATTTCGGTTAATAATAGTTTCATTTATAACTTTTTTAACAAAAAAATTATTAGTTCGTAAATGCGATTCATGGTTAAATAATACTCCATTACAAGCAAAAAGAGAGTAGGATTCGCGATAATTTTGTACAATCCAATATGCAGATGCTTTAGAAATTGCATATGGGCTTAAAGGGTGCATTGAAGTTTCTATGTGAATTGGAAGTTTGTTAACTTTACCATACATTTCACTACTAGCTGCCTGATAGAATTTGATATTTGGTTTAGTAATTCTAATAGACTCTAGTAAATTAATAACCGAAAGTATATTATAATGAATTGTCCCAATTGGTTGTTCAAAAGATAATGATACAGAACTTTGAGCTGCTAAATTATAAATTTCATCCGGCTTAAAATTATTAATTAATTTAATTATACTTGAAATATCTAAAAGGTCACAAGCTTTAAATATTATCTTATTTTCAATTTTTAAATATTCTAAATTTTTGTAATTTGATGAATTAATATCTCGGGTTATCCCGATAACTCTATACCCATTAATTAATAACAGTTTTGCTAAATATGAACCGTCTTGGCCAGTTACTCCTGTAATTATAGCAGTTTTCATTTATTTAAATTAAATATTTAACGCTTTATTATAGACATTCAATGTTTCAAGATACGTTTTATCCCAAGAAAAATTTGTTAATCTCTTTGAACCTAAGTTAACTAATATTTTGCGTCGATTGGAATCATTTATTAAATTTTCAGTTGCGGTAAAAATTGAATGAGGCTCATTTGGATTAAAATAATCAGCGGCATCTCCGGCAATTTCAGGCAATGAACCACAATTACTTGATAAAATAGGTGCTCTTGAAGCAAATGATTCCAAAAGTGGTATACCAAAGCCTTCATATAAACTTGGAAAAGTAAAAAATAGTGAATTATGATAATAATTAGCTAAATCATCATCGTTATTAATTTTACAATAAACAACTTTATTTAGAACGTTTAATGAAGAAATAAAATCAATTTCAATTTGGTTGAATTTTTCGCCTCCGGCACAAATAAGATACAAATTATATTTAATTAATAAATCTCTTACGCTTGCTAAAAATCCTATAAAATTTTTATATTTACTCCTATTTCCTACGAAAAGAATATAATCATGTTCTATAATAGGTTTCATATTAAAATTAATATTTAATAAAGAATTTCCAAGATATACAACGTCGATATTTTCTCCTCTAATATTATATATTTCAATTATATCTTTTTTTGTTTGTTCAGAAATTGCAATAACTCTTGTCGCTTTTTCAATAAGTAATTTTTTTTTTAGTATCAATTTTTCTTCATTCAATTCTTTAAATTGATCTGAAATCTTTTCATGAATCATGTCGTAAAATGTAATTACAAATGGCTTATTTGTAATACTTTCTAGAAAATATGTAGAGTAATATGTTGGATGGAATACATCGAAATTATTTTGTTTTATTTTAAATAAACTATAATTTTGGTTAACAAATTTCATAAATCTTTGTTTACCTAAAATATTTTTATTTTTAAAAAAATTCTTTTTTTTATCTAAATCAGAATTAAGATAAAAATTATTAGATAGCAAACAACTGATATTTTTTTCAATAGATATTTTGGATCGAATATTTAATTCATAAAAATATCTTGATATACCTCCATATTCTTGATTTGTGAAAATCTGATGATCGTATAAAATCTTCATTAAATGTATTTTAGCTTAATTTATATTTAATCTGTAAAAGTATTTAATGCAATAATATGATTGTAAACTATATTAGACATATTAAAATAAATTACAATTAAAGATATTTTTTTAATAATTTTTTTATTTTAAATTTAGTTCTTATAAAAAAAGATTTATGCCCAAATTCATATTTTTCAAAATATTTATCAACCATAATTTGATCTTGTTGTACTAACTGATGGTTAAGTGGAAAATTAAATTCTTGAGTAATATAATTAGATTTTTCTGACCATTTATCACTTGTGTGTGTTGCATTTTCACCAAAACCAATATTAGATATTAAATTAAATTTAGGAATAATACAGTATGCATTATTCTTAAGTAATAAATAAACCATTTGGTAATCCCAGGTGTCGATTTCTTTGTTATAAATTTTATTAAATATATCTATCCAGAATAATTTTGTATCATTTTTTGTTATAACCTTATCTAAAAAGTTTAGATTTTCATCTTTCCAAGTTGTCATATTTACATCATATTTTTTCCAAACTCTTGACCAACTTGCCCATCCCCAAATCATTGGATATTTTGTAAAACAATAATCATTAGCAATACCAACTTTAGAACTAGTTATTCCATCACCAGATATCATAAATACTTTATCATCATTTTTATACCTATCTAATAATTCTTGACAATAAATGAAAAAACTGGTATTTGGTAGGCAATCATCTTCTAAAATAATGCCCGATTCTTCATTATTAAAAAACCAACTGATTGAGCTACTTACTGCATTTTTACAACCTTTATTTTTATCACTAAACAAAGTCTTTACTTCACATTTCCAATCTATATTATCAATCAAATATTTACGTATTTCTAATACTTTTCCTTTTTCATTAAAATCTCTAGGTCCATCAGATGCAATATATAATCTTGGTGGTTTTATACTTCTAATTTTAGCAAATACCATTTTAGTTGAATCTAATCTATTAAAAACGAGAAAAAGTATTGATGTATTAAAAAGTATTCTATTTTCATTTGTAAATTGTTGCATAAAATATTTTATTTATAATGATTAAAATAAATTTAAATTGGTGAATTTAAATTTATTAAAAAGTATGAATTCTAATAATTATAAATCTCTTTTAAAAAATGTTTAATCAAATTGTATTTTTAAATATTAATGAATAATAAGATTTTGAAATTAATTTATAATTTTTATCGATTAGATATTTATATATATTATTTTCAATAACTTTATCCACATATAATTCATAAGATTCAACTATTAAATATTCGGGTCTGTATTTATTCCAATCATTAGTAGCTAGAACTTTAAGATCATATCCTTCAATATCTATAGTTAAAAAAGATATTTTAATATTAGCTGGTAAATATTGTATAAGGATGTCATTAAGTGTCATGCATTTTACTGAAATGGTTTCTATGATATAATATTTATCATTTGTTCTAGAATTAGCTAAATTTTCATCAAAAGTATTTAATGCTGGTTCATTAAAAATATAAAAATTAATTGTTTCTTCTTTTGAACTAACTCCAACTTCTATGTTAGTATCTCTTGGTCTATCTTTATTGAAAAATCTCATTGACCCAGGTTTAGCATCAATATTAATTCCAGACCAACCCTTTTTATAAAAAAAATATGTGTTTGAAAATCTCTTAGGATGATGTGCGCCAATATCAATATAAAACCCATTTTTTTCTCCTTCTAATAATTTATTTAAAACCATATCTTCACCTTCTTGAGAATATGATTTTAAATAATGATTTGAAAAAAATATTTTCAATATTCGATTTACTATTTTATTAAACATAATGATTTAAGTTGTAGATTAAAAATAACCCTTGTCTTTTTAAAACAAGCATTTAGAATAAATGCACCAAAGGCATAAGCAATAACTGTTGAAATAGATGCGCCTAAGCCTCCGTACTTAGGTATTAAAAAAAAATTTAAAATTATATTTATGAAAGCACCAATTAATGTTTGATACATAGAATATTTTAATAATCCTTGGATTGTGTACCAAGGTGATGTAGCAACTCCTATAAATACAAATATTGCAGACCATATATGTATAGATAAAATTGGTCCAGCCTTTATGTAATCTTCACCATATATAAAATTAATTAAATAAGGAGATAAAAAAGTCATTATTATTGCAATAATATATGCAGTAAGGGTGAAATAATAAAGAATTATTTTTAATCTTTCTAAAAACAGATTATGTGATAATAAATTTAATGATATTAACTTTGGTACAATTGAACTTACAATTAAAGTAGGTATAATATACCAAATTTCAGATAACCTTAATGCCACTGAATAAATACCCAACTCTTTGTTTGAAGATAATACTGAAATCATTATTTGGTCTATTTTCATGTAAATTATTATTGCAAATCCAGTAATAATTGATGGCCAACTTTCTCTAGTTAATTTAATGGCTATTGAGCGATTAGGTTTTAAAATAGGAAAATTTGAGTATTTAAAATAGTAAATAAATAATAGTGAAATAGAACTTAATATAATTTCTAATAATGCTAATATTACAAAAGTTAAAATATTAGATTTTATATATAAAAAATAAATTCTAAATACTGAAAACAAAACAAAGCATGATAGCTTTGCTATAACTGAATATTTTGATTGCACTTGTGATTGAAACCATAAATCTAAAATATCAAAGGAATTAAAAATTAAACTAGAAGCAAATATTATAACATAAATTTGGAGAGTATGTTCTCCTGGCTTCAATATATTTATTAAAAATATTGATATTATATATAAAGAAAAACCACTTAACAGCCTTAAAGTTAAAGAAGTTCCAATATACCAATTTTTTAACTTAGGGAGCTTTACAAAATCTCTAACAAGTATACTATCCAAGCCTAATGTAGCAATAGTTGAAAAAAAAGTTACATATGCTAAAACAAAATTAAATTCTCCAAGTAGACTTGGCCCATAAATTCTTGCCATGAATATACCAATAAAAACTCCAAGTAAAAGTCTAAGTGATTTATCAAAAATTAACCAACCTATATTTTGTATAATTTTTAAATTTTTTTGAAAAATATTATAAAATTTTCTTTTAAAAAAATTCATTATGCTAAATTAAAAAATTATATAGTTGAAATTCGATTTTATATGAATGAGTATTTATGAAATACTAATAAACTCCTTAGGTAATTTTGTCCACTCAGAAGCTGGTAGTGACTTAAAATAATCGTAGGTTTTCTTCAACCCTTCTGCACGATCTACTTTTGGCTCCCATCCTAATAATTTTTTTGCTTTCGTAATATCGGGCTGTCTTTGTTTTGGATCGT
>Ga0222712_10000594_pt1 | contig 47116 bp, 50 predicted proteins | sample C33_657DmetaG_FD_165043 | JGI IMG/M metagenome (GOLD analysis project Ga0222712, IMG submission 165043) | Estuarine water microbial communities from San Francisco Bay, California, United States - C33_657D | ecosystem: Environmental > Aquatic > Marine > Unclassified | place: USA: California... | reverse complement strand
AGTAGAAAAGTTGGTTTAATGACTTCTCAGCAAATTAAAGAATGGTTAGATAGTAAAACTTAATAAAGAGTAATCATGAAGAAATATCCGATTAACACAAAGACAGAAGAGTATGTCGTTAAATTTTGGATTAAAATGAAAAATGGCTTTAGTGAGCAAAGAGAAGAGTCTGTATGGTTCTTCTCCAAGAACAAACATAAACAAGCCGAAAAAGAAATTTTAAATAAATATAGAGGGCAAGGCTACAAAGTTGACATTGTGTCTGTAGTCTATCAATAATAAATGCTACTTTAGCTCAGTTGGTAGAGCAACCGCCTTGTAAGCGGTAGGTCGTCTGTTCGAGTCAGACAAGTAGCACCATTCAGGAGAGATGGTGATATACAAAATGAGTCGATACAGAGTAACAGGTTTTGCTGACGGAGTATTTGTAACCACAGTATTTAAAACTAAGAAGCCTGCAATAAATTATGCTTTAAAACTGTCTCAAGGCGAAGTCTATGACATGGAAATTAGCGAAACAATCTATGGTCCAACTACTGATGAGTCTAAGACCTTAAAGAATAGACGAAATGCGCATCTAGAATGACTTATCTGATAGCGAACTCACGATATAGCTTGTTGATAAGAGGAAGAACTACTTTGTAAGACATCTCAACGTCTTAAATCGTACGGCAATCAGTGCCTTGAGAAAGCATTTATCGCAAGCTGTTGATTAGACTTTTATAATTACAGATCGTATGCTGTCAATTATATTTAGTCTAGTCCTCAACCCATAGGGCATTGTCTTCAAGGTCAAAACCTTGCAGTGCCCCTTGGGTTGGGCTTTTCCAACACAACTTGAAAGGTGACTTATGTCTGCTTCTTATATTAATATTAATGGTCAAGCACATCTTGTGCTGGAAGTTTCTAGACCGTTTTACAATAGTGGCTTTATTAAAGGTGTATTAGACTCTGGAGGAGTGTTTGTAGTTAATCCAAAAGATGGTGTTCTTAAAATCCATCGCCCTACTAAAATGAAATATTTTATTGAATTTAATCACGGAATAAAAGAACTCGCAGCAGATGCAGAAGTTGCTTGTATTCAAATTGAAGATCAACTTAGCACTGGTGTAACTAACTGTACATTTACAATTGAAAAAGCTGGTTCTGAAATCTTTAAGACAACTTATATGCATCCTAATCAAAACGAGTTTATTAGGCAAGTGCGTTATGCAATGAAAAACTTTTGAGGAGAAATCATGAGTGTGAAAACTAGAGTGTTCAAAGACTGTATTGCCAAACTTGAAGCACTAGGTCTTCAATATGCAATTATTGATGAGAAAGGCATTGTACATGGTAACCTGTCGGTAACTGAAAAGGAAACAAGAGCTCCACGTTCTATTAATTGGGAAGATCTTTACAAAATAAAGGAAAGAATCGTCCCGACTGGAATAGGAGATGTCATTGAATTCTCGCCGACAGATGGTCATGAATTGTCCGATCTTCAATCTCAAATTGCAAGTTCTGCAGTTCGAAATATTGGTAAGGGTAACTACGCCACTAGCTGTAATAGGAAGGCAAATACAGTAGAGTTTATGCGTATTAAATAACTGCCCTTAGCTCAGTTGGATAGAGCAACAGCCTTCTAAGCTGTGGGTCACATGTTCGAATCATGTAGGGCAGGCCAACCTTCCAGAGTAGCTCAGCGGTAGAGCAGTTGACTGTTAATCAATTAGTCGCAGGTTCGATCCCTGCCTCTGGAGCCATTCATTGAAAGTTTTTATGGATACTATTGAACAACTCTTGTTAAATTTTGCTGCAACAGCTAAACGTGGTGATCTGTTAGATGGGTCGCGCAGAATGTTAGTAAAACATTTCAGAGCAATACCGCAAAATCCTATTCTTGCGGATGATGATGAAATAGAAGGAATTGTCTACTATCCAGAAGGCGTTATAGAAAATGCTTATATTGTTTACAAAAGAGACGGTATAAGGCTTAAAGCATCGTTCAGGCAACGCCCAATTCGTCACTCTTATACTGATGAAGATTACTGGAAGAAAAATCAGACTTGGTTTAGTAATAGCACAGTTCATCAATTTCAACACAGCTTTTGGATTAAATTGTTAAAGAATCCTAATTTGAAAGTATTGTTAGTCGGCCATTAAAGGAGCTAAAATGAAATGTGAAACATGCCATAAAGAAATTGAACCAAATTGTGATTGGAATCAAGGAAGATGCCCTCATAGAGGCAACTATTCTGATTATCTTTTTAACAGCTATAATGCTCGATTTCTAAATTTATTTAACTTTATAAAAGGACTATTCAAATGAAACGTGACGAGTTTTTCTTTTGTTATCAAGCTCTGCTTACTCTGTGGCGCTCTCGGTCAAAGGCTGAAATAGAATCAGCTAAATTATCTTTGCAGAAAGTGCGAAGATTATATAGTTCAATGCAAGCGCCTGTGGTGAAATAGGTAGACACAAGAGACTTAAAATCTCTCGCCTTAATCGGCGTACCAGTTCGAGTCTGGTCAGGCGCACCATTCAGGGCCTATAGCTCAGTTGGTTAGAGCTTATTATATCTATTAACTTAAGGAGTTAAAATGATAACGCAAAAATATTTAAAATCAGTTTTTGAATATAACAATGGATTTTTGATTTGGAAAGAATCAAGAGGCCCTGTGCGTAAAGGTACTGTAGCAGGTACTATAAATTCAAGAGGTTATATACATATCAGACTTAATATGAAATTCTATCAAGCCCATCGCTTAATTTGGATTTGGTTTAATGGAGATCTTTCATCCGAAACTCCAATAGACCATATCAATAGAGACAGGTCTGATAATCGTATTGAAAATCTTAGAATATCTTCAGGTTCTGATAATAATCGTAATTCAACGCGTTCAGACCATTACAATGTTGGTGTTTGGAAGGTTGGAAATAAATATGGTGCATATTACAATTACAAAAGTAAAAAGCATTATATTGGTCGATTTAATACAGAAACCGAGGCTATAGAAGCTAGGAAAATTTTTATAAACAGCATGCCAGTAGCTTAGCGGTAAAAGCAGTATCCTCATAAGATATTGAGCCTCGGTTCGAATCCGAGCTGGCATACCATTGGTCGTAAGTTCAAATCTTACTGGACCCACCATTTGAAAGAAAATATGAAAGATAATCAAGAAGTATTGCCTGTTAAAGTTCAGGCTTCTGATATTCAAGATAAAATCAAGTCAACAAGTTATACATTGTTGCCTGACGGTCGTACAACGATTTGTCAGATTACACTTAAGAATGGATTCACTGTTAATGGTAGTTCAGCTTGTGTTGTTAAAGAAGAATACAATCAAGCACTCGGTGAAAAATACGCTTTTGAGAAAGCCTTTGATAATATCTGGGAACTTGAGGGTTATTTGCTTGCTGAAAAGCGTTATCAAGCTGGTCTTTAACAAACGCCCCTCCTTGTGAGGGGCTTTTAATTGGTTAACTTATTTTTTTTTTTTTCGAATATGAAAGAACCTACCTTACTCGGTCGTTGGCATCATGGTAATGGAGTGCTGTGTTGTGGTACATTAAGAATTGCGTCTGCAAATTTTGATACTAATCCAACAAAAGAAATCCAAAATGCTGTGTTCCAGGATATTTGTGATACAATGAACACTCGAACCGAACAATATGAAATGTACAAAGATAGAGCTATTCCTCGATGTGCATGTTGTGGTACAACTGAAAACTTGCATTTTGATGGAGGTAGTGGTGGTCCCTATAGGTGTGATTCACCCGATTGTATGGTGTTTTAACTATTACTAAAGAACTTACTTTTGAAGAGTTTTGTGATTTACCTTTCAAATACACTTACGGTCTGTCTAGTGACAGTGGTGCTAGTAGGTTGTATCGTAATGATGAACTTAAGTTACAATATGAAACACATACTAAACTTAAGAAGAAAGGTGATCCTTACAGTGGTTGGCGGAAATCGGTAGTGATTTACTCTATGGACGGTGACGAAAGAAATTTCGAAACTATTGATCAACTTTATGTAGCATATATGGAGAAAGTATGTCAGATCGAAACAAGCTAATTGATAAAATTTTTAAGCATATTGACGTTATTCTATTGGTAACTTTGCTTATTAGTATTGGGTTTGATGTTTACAAAATTTGGTTCCAATGAGCCACTACAGTGCCGATAAAGATCTTAACAAAGAAGTTAATAAACTTGTCAAACAGGGCTGGAAGCCGGAGATGCGCTCGAAGGGTCACTGGCAAATACGCTCTCCTGGCGGAACAGTGTTGACAATATCAGGTTCTGTTAGTGATTTTAGAACCGTTATTAAATTCAGAAGCGATGTAAATCGTGTGCATCGAAAAGAAACCCTAAGCTTATCGCAGTCCTAGGTTGCGTGTGTATTAGGTTGACAGCTTGGAAAGACAGCTGCTATGGTGGATGAAAAGAACGAAATTTGTAATGTTAAACTCCACCCTTTAACATTACTAATGCCCCGTAATGGGGCTTTTTAACGAAAGGACTTCAGATGGACTATCTTGTGATTCAGATTATTGAGCTTCGGAAAAAGACTAAGAGTGCGCTTATTGAAAGGGCTAATAAATTAGGCAGAGGTACTTCAATTACAATTGAGAGCTGCCTCAATGCTAGATCTCCAAAAGATATAACCAAAAGTTACCATCTTGTGTATGATATTAAAGACCAAGAGATTACAGACCTCTGGGAGCTATACGGTGACTTAAGCTCTGTGCTGCTATCAGCATTTAGCACTGAAAGTATTTTAACTCAACTGAAAAGGAACGACAATGAACGCGGAACAAAGAAAAAGAGTAAGTGAAGCAATCACTCTAATACGAGAGGGCCTTAGTGTGTTTGAAGAAATTGCAGGAGAAGAAGATGATAAAGCCTCAAATCTCCCTGATAACCTTTCAAGCAAGGCTGATGAACAGAACAACGCAGCACCTGTGCAGGAGCCTGTGGCATGGGCCACGATGCTCGGCAGTCATGCCCATGTGTCATGGGGTAAAGATCGGCCTGACTATCCGATCCGTTACGAAGTGCCTCTCTACACCACCCCACCCGCAGCACAGCAGGAGCCTGTGGAATGTCAGTACGGTAATGGCGGCTATGCCTGCTGTGAAGGTGGCCCATGCAAGGCTGATGAATATGAAGAGAAAGCAAGTTTACTTCGAAATGCATATGAGACAATCGAAGATGAGCTTTCAACAATCGAGTCTGAGCTATGACTTTCGAGACATATCTAGAGATAAAGATTTGGGCAGCCATAATAGGAACAGCAGTAGGCTTTCCTTTGGCAATGTGGTATCTATCAAAGAGGCGTAAAGACAAATGAAAACAGCAGTTACAGAACAAGATCGAGACTTGATTCAAACTTGGTACAACGAAGAAGTTGAAAGCATTGATGCTCTTATTGATAAGCTCAATTCCGAATATGAGCATGATTATGGAACAATTTGTCATGCCTTGGCTGCTGTCGCTGTTCAAGCTGCAAAGAAAATGAACAGGCAAGAAGCTGGCGGCATTACAGGCTTTCAAGCTGGTGCTGTTATGTGGGAGTTTGTAAGGCATTGGATGCATCTTGAAGGTCCAATGAAACTTTTAGACTACAACAATATGCTATATCCTCAATACTTTAGCAGTTTCGATACTGTCATTGATGAGGAGGTTTGGAAATACATTCAAGACAAAGCAAAAGAAAATCTAGAAAAGCATCTGGATAGTTCTAATGTTAGCGCTGATGTATTGCGTCATTGGAACAGTATTGTAGCTGGTATTGTTCCATTTGGTTATGTTGTTCAAAAGGAGCAAGAAAATGGCTAAATCTCAAAACCACGGTAAAACAAAAGAATGGCGTAAGCCTGAGTTCTTTATGAATGCTGAAGGTGAGCGAGTGCTTAACAAGCAACGTCCTCATGTTCGCAGAAAAGGTAAAGGTAACTTTACTTCAATGAAGGCTTGGATGAGTCCTCTTCTTGAGCGTATGTTCAGTCGTGTTGGACTGATTAACAAAGATGCTCCACAAGTCTGATTATATACGGACACTTGTAGAAATAGGTGGCTATAATGAGCATATCGGTCAGGCAGCTATCTATTTCTATCATTCTAATGTTCCGCTAGATCTAGCGAAAACATTTATTACTAATCTTAAGCAAACTCTTGAAAGGAAGACAAAATGTGGGCAACATACAATGAATGGAAAGCGAACGGTCGTGTTGTAGAACAAGGACGTTCTTCGGTAATGCGAGATCCATCTGGAAATCCATTGTTTCACCACTCTCAGACAGTTGTTTTGGAACCTCCTAAGCAAGACTGGCGTGATGATTTCCGAGATGATTTTTTAGATCTTAATTAAAAACCACCCTCACAGGTATCCTTCATTGGATATTCTGTGAGGTTATTCCCTTATTTTTTTTTTTTTTATGATTTACATAATTTTAATTTTTATCAATTCAACTATAGTTGAAGAATATCCAGTGCCAACTTTAAAAGCTTGTATTGAAATTACAAGAGAAACAAATGACGATGGCTCAAAGAAAGCTGCATGTTTAATAAAATCTAAACGAAATTAGGATTTAATATGAAGATACCAGAATGGGTTAAGCCTGAAGATCAGATGTCTAATATTGGCAGACATCACTGGAGCATTCCAAGGTTATTCGAATTAGCAAAGAATTTACCAGTAATGGAAGTACCAATAGATTGCTTAAATGTATGGCATAACTATGAGAAGCTTTCATTACGTAAATTCGTAATGCACATGAAAGCAGTTAATGCTGCTGATTTAAATTATCCTATTATATTAGATGAGGATGGTGAGATCATGGACGGTAGACATAGAATTATGAAAGCTATATTATTAGGTCATACTACTATCAAGGCTGTACGCTTTGATGAGAACCCTTCGCCTTGCAGAGTTGATGATCAATAAATAATGTTTTTAAAATTAAGCACAGAGAAGTCATTAGTGACCTTAGCGAGAACCCGTTAAATTAACCCAAGGACGTTCTCCTGAGAAATAATACCCTTTAATGTCCTTAATAACGCTAATATAGACGTTCTATATAGTTGTTATAGTAGTTAGTTATTCATCTTAATAACTAAATTAATACTATTCCTATATAGAACGTCTTTAAAATGCATTTATTAAGGCGAAGAGGCACTTGCGATGGACTTTGGAGTGGTCACGCTAAGTGCTTGATTTGGAAAGAGTTTTCGAAAGCAATTGAAAGGGACTTGGTGTGAACGCTTACCTTAGATCAAACAGAAATAAAGGACAACTATGGCTGATGATATTATGCAGCCTCCAATCAAAGGAGGTCGCACTCCTGGAATACCACAATATCAAGCTGGTGGTAAACGATCTGTGACAAGATTGAAACAGCTTGGCTTTGACCCAATTGGTGAACTTGTAGCTAATTACAGAAGGTTACAAGAAGAGATATTGCGTCAAGAAAAGATTAGAGATGGTGTGATTGTGGAGCTTACTGCTACTGGTAAGCCTAGATCATATCGTGCTGAAGTACATCATGCACTGTACGATAAGTTAAACATGATTGGAGATAAACTTCTTCGATATGGTTACGGTCGTGTGCCTGAGACTACAATAGTTGAAGAGAAGAAACCAATGCCTTTAATTGTAAATCTTACAAAGAAAGGTGAAGTATATATTGCTAATGATCAACAACCTGATCAATTAGAGTTTGATGAAGGTGACGAGGATGAGTATTAATCTTCATGAAGGCCAATCAGAGGTCTATGAAGATTTATTTGTTAATAAAACAAACAGATTTTCTGTTGTTTGTTGTTCTCGTGGTTGGGGTAAGTCTTATATGGCAGGTGTTGCTGGTGTAACAGCTGTCTTTGAGCTTCTTGAATTAGACGTTCGAGTGCCAAACAAGATTGTGTACATTATTGCTCCAACTTATGATCAAGTAACAGATATTTATTATCCTCTGATCAACTATGATTTAGGTATGGAAGACTATGCTATTAGATCTTCTAGAGACTTAGGTCGATTTATATTTCCTAACAACGTAGAACTTAGATTGCTATCGTATGAAGCAGTCGAACGTATGCGTGGTAAAGGTGCTTATTTTGTTGTGTGGGATGAGGTCTCATCTTGTCGAAAAGGCATTAGCCCTAAAGAAGCATGGCAAGGTGTTATTCAGCCTACGATTATAACTCGTTGGTCTAATCAAAGAGCATTGACTTATGGTGCTAGAAGCCCTGGTCGTGCTTTGATTATTAGTACTCCAAAAGGTTATAATTATTTTCATGAATTATTCAATTATCAGGAACTGGATCAGAATTGGAAATCATATCATTATGATTATACGATGTCTCCATTTCTTGATGTTAACGAAATTGAAAGAATTCGACACAACCTAGATCCTATTGAATTTGCTTCAGAATATTTAGCATCTTTTGCAGAATCTGGCAACAATGTGTTCTACTGTTTTGACAGAAAGAAACATGTAACCTCCGAACTACCAGACTTTGCAGAAGCTGAAAATGGGGAACGTGGTGAAGACGTACATATTAATATTGACTTTAACGTTGGTCTCCAGTGCTCTTCTGCTATGGCTATTAGAGGCAAGCAGATTCATATCTTGGAAGAGTTTAAAGGACACCCTGACACGGAAACTTTGGCTGTTGCCATTAAGACCCGTTTTCAAGGACATAAGATTTATGCTTATCCTGATCCATCAGGTAGAGCGCGTAAATCCTCTGCTCCTGTTGGGCGTACTGATTTCTCTATACTCGAGTCTCATGGCATTCGCTGCTTGGCTCATAGTAAGGCTCCTCCAATTGTAGATTCAGTTGCAGCAGTAAATAGGAAACTATTAAATGCAGCTGGAGATATAGATTTATACGTCCATCCGAGATGTACAGGTGTGATTACATCTTTAGAACGTACTAAATGGGTTGATGGAAACCCTGATACTGCCGTGATTGATAAATCAGAAGGCATAGAACATTTCTCAGACGGTATTCGTTATGGTGTAGAGTATATGTTTCCTGTCAATCTGGGAACGAAGAGAGCTGTTAGAGGTTTTAACTTCTAAATGTGTAGCAAATCCTGTTAATGTAAACACCAATATTCGGTAATACGTCTAATATAGATGTGACTAGCAACAATAGTGTTGAAAATAAACTTTGTAGAGCGCCTCCAAAGGGTGATTATAGTCAGCTTGTTGAAGAGCTGAAAGACGACTGTAAGTGTAATAAATACACGTTTATTTTCAATTTAATTGAAAACCCAGGGATGCTAACACAGATCCTTGGCAAAAGAACGGAGGTTATTGGTGTCATACCAAGATATGTTCAACATACTTCTTGGTCTTTGTTCTTTTCTAGGTGGATGGTGGCTTAAAAACGTATGGCTTAGCATAAAAGACTTGCAAAAGGCTGAAAAAGCATTATTATCAAAACTTTCTCAAATTGAGGTTCTCATCGCAGGCGAGTATGCCAAGAAAGACGATGTGAACAAAGTAGGTGATACTATTATGAAGCGTCTTGACAAATTAGAAAATCTTGAAGTTGTACTGGCTAGCCACTATGTTACTAAGGAAGAGTTTCATAAGAGCATTGAAACGCTCTTTGCAAAACTTGACAAAATAGATGAGAAACTAGACAAGAAGGCTGACAAACATTAAGGAGTCAGAATGGCTAGATCTAGATTAACGGACATTACGGAAGATCTAAACAGTGACTCTGGTAGCGTACTATGGTCGATTGTTAAAGGTGAACAACTAGAGTTCCCTATTGTCCTAAATTTTATTGAAAACTTTCCAATTACTGTTAATGGGTTACCTGCACACCCTGCATCTAAGTATACTTATGAGGCAGTTGTGGTTGAAGCAGCTAATGTGGCCTTTCAAGAAGAAAAGCCAATTACTATCCAGCCTAATGGTATTAACTTAAACTTAACGGTTAGAATTCCTACGTACCGTGGTAATTGGGATGCACAACAAGCATATAACAAAGAAGAAGTTGTAGCCTACGGGAATAAGTATTATAAACTTCTGGTAGGTGCAGCAAGAACTAGCGCAATAACGCCTGATCTTGATTCTTTGTGGGAAGAGACTACCCTAAATAAAGTCTATTTACAGTTCCCAGGTACTATGGGTTCTGGATGGGCTGTATCACCTATCGTTAGTTTTCCTGTTTATGGATTCTTCGAAATGCGTGTTACAGAACCACAAGATGCAGTCTTTAGACGAACATGGAAACCTATTAGAGGTATGGTAGAAATACTTTTCAGTCCTACTGACGTAGTTCCTGATGGTTAATTAGGAGCTTATTATGTCAGACGAAAAAGTAATTAAAGTCACTGCTTCAGTACCGCTAATTGCTGAACTTAAAGTAAAAGAATTAAATACTGAAATTAATACGCCTACACTAGTAGCTGACTTAAACGAAGTTGATACTTTAGGTATCGTAGTTCAAAAAGAGTCTAGTTTCCGTGTTGAATTAGATGGCTATGGCGAGGAAGTAATTCCTGAACCTACACTATTTAAGTTCAATCAACACTTAATTCAGGCGCTAGATCAATTTAGCGCTGAAACTAGAAAAGCATTTTCAGAGAATTTAAGTCTTACAGATTACTTTACTAAGCTATTTGCTAAGCTGTTTGAAGAGACAGCAACCTTTTCAGATGTTAATTCTAAATTAGTAGGCAAAGGCTTATTTGAGACTTCGATTCTTTCAGAACAAATTTCAAAACTAATTCAAAGCGCTCTATTAGACACATCTACAGCAACTGAACAAATTGTTTTTGACATTAAAACAATTCTGTTAGACACAATCTTAACTACAGATGACGTTCTAGGCGAAGCTAACATTGATGATGATCAATATGCGTTCTTTGAAAAGGTAGTAAGAGATGTTGTACCTGTATCTGACTTATTTATAACTGAAATAAGTCGACTGAGGTATTTTGATGACTTTAATGTAGTTAATGACATTGTATCTAATGTTGTTGAATCAGTTAAGTTTGATACTAGTGTGATGTCTGATTTACTAAGCTATTTTTTAGGCATAGTCAAAACAGACAGCTTAATTACAACTGATAGTATTGCAATCTCTTCAGAAAAACCCTTAACTGACAATATTTCTAATTCAGATATAAATAGTTTCTTAATAGCACCTGTTTATGTAGAAACTGTACCTGCATCAGATGTAGCAAGCTTGCTTGTTTCGCCTGAATACATAGAAACATTTACAAATTCTGATACAGTTACATTGTCACCTACAAAAGGTGTTGAAGATACTCCTATTACGTCTGATACAGTTAGCAGGATTGCAGAGTTTAATAGGATCCTTACAGAAGGTCCATATGCCACCGCTGACTATGTTTTAAATTTAGAAGGGTATTACAACTATACTAGAGGTTTGTTTGCACAAGACAAATTTGCTTTTAATGTTTCTTCTGTATTGACAGATATTATTGTTACAACTGACGACGTATTCGGAGAAGCTAATATTGACGATGATCAATATGCGTTCTTTGAGAAAGTTGTTAAAGATGACTTTAGCACATCTGATTCTATTTCATTTGCAATTGCATTCTACAGAGACTTTGTGGACTCTGTTCAGAATACTGAATATCTATTTTATACATTAGTAAAAGGCCTTGTTGATTCTATCAACAACACAGATGTAAACAGTTTCTTAATTGCACCGGCTTATGTTGAGTCAGTGCCTGCTTCAGATGTTGCAAGTCTTCTTGTAGCGCCTGAGTATAGAGAAACCTCTACATTTACTGATGTTGATTATAAATTAATCGGCAAAGGCATTGTAGACCCATCTACACTTTCTGAAGAAATCTCTAAAGTTGCTCAAAAGACACTATTAGATACTTCATTAGCTGCAGAGCAAATTGTATTCCATATTAAACCGGTATTTGAAGATATAATTCTTACTACAGACGATGTCCTTGGTGAAGCAAACATTGATGATGATCAATATGCGTTCTTTGAGAAGGTTGTTAGAGATATAATTCCTGTTACAGACTTGTTTACAACTACGATAAGTTGGATTAGATACTTTGATGACTCTAACGTCATTACCGACATTGTATCTAATTTGATTGAATCAACAAAGCTTGATGTAGCACAAGTCTCAGAAGTTGTGTCAAACGTAACTCAAAAAGTTATTATTGACAATAGCTACTTTACTGAGCATTTTGTGTTGCCTGATTACGTGGCATCTTTATATGCCTCTGATCAATTATCTAGTGGTGTTGACAAAGTATTTACAGAACTTAATATTACTGTAGAAGATTTTGTTCGAGTTGTAATTTATAATCGAGTCTTTGAAAGTCTTACTAGCATACCTGACCAAATTAGCTTGCATTTATCAAAAGCAGTCATTGATAACAGTGTTGTTTCTGATTTGTTAAGCTACTCATTAGGTATTGTAAAGGAAGACTCAGCGATTGCATCTGATCAAGTGGCGTTTTCAGCAGAAAGACCGCTTTCAGATAGTATTAATAACTCAGATATAAATAGTTTCTTAATTGCACCGGCTTATATTGAGTCAGTGCCTGCATCAGATGTCGCAAATTTCATTGTAGCACCTGAATACAGAGAAACTACCACGAACTCTGATGTTGCTTACTTATCGCCTACAAAAGGTATTGAAGACACATCTACAAACTCAGATCAGCTGGCATTTAATGTATCGTCTGTGTTGCAAGACACGATTGTTACAACAGATGACGTTCTTGGAGAAGCTAATATTGACGATGATCAATATGCATTCTTTGACAAGGTTGTTAAAGATGACACTACAACATCTGACTCTGTATTATTTGAAATTACATTCTATAAACCTTTCTTAGATTTAGTAGAAAATACTGATTTGTTATTTTATACGTTAGCAAAGGGCTTTGTTGATTCTATCAATCTAGATGATGTATTAAGCTTTGAAGGTTTCAAACTCTTAGCAGACAATGGAAGTATTTCTGATGAAATAAGCCGACAGGTAAGTGTTGTGTTTATTGAAGAGAAGGATTACGTTCAACCTGACTTTGTTGCAGGCGCAACAAATTTAGCAGATCAAATCGCATTTAGCGCATCAAAAGCACTGTCAAGTACTACAAGTATAGGTAATGAGGTTATCTCTTTTGTGCCAATTAAAGGCATTGAAGACCTTGCGACTGTGTCCGAGCAAATAACCTATAATTTCACTTATAACTTATCTGATGTTGTTCAGACCACTGACGATTTTTACGGAAATGCAAACATTGATGACGACCAGACAGCTCAAGTCGGTAAGGGCTTGTTAGACACGTCTACGTTATCTGATTTGTTCTCTAGTGCAACCTCATATAACAGATCTGTTGATGAATCAGTAGCAACAAACGATGTAAATTCATTCTTAAATGCAAAGTCTATTGTAGAAACAGTAACAAGCATTGAGAATATTGCAGTTAGTGCATCTAAGAGTTTATCTGAGATAGCTATTGCTTCTGACACATATCTACAGACATTTACAAAGGCGTTGTCTGAAACGACAACATTTAGCGAATACAGATGGGCGAATAAACAAGACTACCTAAGTAGTACTTACGTTCAGACTGGATTTGTTGGTTCAAATTACACAATTTAAGGAAATTTAAAAATGATCAACGATAAAATTAAGGCTACTGGCCTTGTTAGCTTCGTTCTGACCGATGAGAATGGTAATGTTAAGCTGCAGCAAGAGAAGAACTTAGTTGTTGACTCTGGTCTGGCTTACATTGCTAGCCGTATGGTTGGTGTTGCTAAGAACGTGATGTCGCACATGGCGGTTGGTACTGGTACTAACGCTGCTGCTGATGCTCAGACTGCACTTCAGACCGAATCTGCTCGTGTTGCTCTGACGTCTACGACTATTGTCACTACTACTGTGGCTAATGACTCCGTTCAGTACGTTGCTACATTCAATCCTGGTACAGCAACCGCTGCTATCACTGAAGCTGGTATTTTCAATGCTGCTTCTGCTGGTGATATGCTTTGCCGTACAAAGTTCGATGTGATTAATAAAGGTGCTCTGGATACCTTGACGATCACTTGGAAAGTTACTGTGGCCTAATCAACGAGAGGACTATAAATGGCAATTATCATTACTCGTGAGACCGGAGCTACAGCCAAAGGTAGTCCTCTCACTAATGCTGAGGTTGATACCAATTTTATCAACTTAAATACAGATATTAATACTAGAATCCCTTCTTCTGAAAAAGGTTCCGCAAACGGTGTCGCCTCGTTGGATGCTACTGGAAAAGTGCCTACAGCACAGTTACCTCAAATTAGTAGCACACCTGGCGCCACGCCTACTGTTGCCGGTATTGTGTATGGACGAACTCTTTGCAACGGGTTAGGCCCCACGACTCAATCAACAGCAATTGGGTACTTGGCAGGTTTTAACGGGCAAGGCTCTTGTACCGTAGCAATTGGGTATAACGCGGCGGCTGACTGCCAGGGTCCAGGCGCTGTCGCCGTCGGCGCAGGCGCTGCCTGCACGGGTCAAGGAAGCGCTGCTGTTGCTATTGGCACCAGCGCAGGGGGTAATGCCCAAATGGCTTGCGCCGTTGCAGTTGGTTCAGCTGCAGGAAGTTCACAGCAAAGCTGGGCGGCTGTTGCCGTTGGTCCATATGCGGGCAATTGTCTGCAAGGCGTTGGGTCTATCGCCATTGGCAATCAAGCGGGTTTGGTGACGCAGGGGTGCACCGCTGTTGCCATCGGATTCAGCGCGGGGTCTTATTCCCAACTAGCAGATGCTGTTGCCATCGGCAGTTCCGCCGGTAATTTTAACCAAGGCTGGCAGGCTGTTGCCATCGGTAGTGGCGCGGGCGTCTGTTTACAAAGCTGCCGCGCGGTTGCAATTGGACATGCTGCTGGCGGCGTGAGTCAAGGGGTTAATTCTGTAGCAATTGGTGCTTATGCAGGTGATATATCTATGCCAGCAAACTCAATAGCTATTAACGCTACTGGGGCATCATTAACTCCGACCGGCGCTTGTCAGATGCACCTAGCTCCGGTAAGAAACGCAACGACTGCATACCACTTGTACTACAACCCCACAACCAAAGAAATAACCTACGGTTAAAGATTGAAAGGATTTTTTATGGTTGCAACAATAACTTGGTCAATCTCAAAGAATGGCCTCATGACTCAAACCATTGACAGCAATACCGACGCGGTGGTGGCTGTGCAATTCACAGTCACCGCAACAGACGGTGTTAACACTGTCAATATTCGCAATGTCACGCGATTGGGTGCTCCAGACGCAGCGGCCTTCACTCCGTTTGCAAATTTGACAGAGGCTCAGGTGATTGCATGGGTCAAGTCAGCTTTGCCTGCTGGCAAAGAAGCGCAGCTTGAGACCATGCTGACCCGCATGTTGGAACTCAAGGCCAATCCTCCTGTGCGTCCGGTGGCAAAATCCGCCCCTTGGAACACTTGCTCACCGGCCTAAACCATGAACCAACCACAAGCCATTTTGGCTCCTGCAGGCTACTTTGCCTCGATGGTGTACACGATTCAAAAGCCAGAGTTTCTGGACGCTGCGTCTGCTGTTTCTAATGAGTTGCTTGCCGCCTCCAAAGCGGCAATGCCGATGAACGAGACCTACCCATCCGTGATGTCCGGCAGCATGATTGGTGTTGGGCGCACGAATGCTTTTGAGCAGTTCATTGCTGATTCGGCTTGGGCCATCTTGGACTCGCAGGGCTACAACATGGACGGCCTCGGCGCATACGTCAGTGAAATGTGGGCGCAAGAGCACTTTAAGTATTCCGGCATGGAACAGCATGTTCACCCGCACGGCGTGGTCATCTCGGGTTTCTACTTTATGAGCACACCTGAAAACGGCTCGATGATCGAGTTGCACGACCCTCGGCCCGGCAAGGTTCAAGCCAGTCTGCCGCTGAAAGATCAGTCGCAGGTTAAGGACGCCAACAACTCGCTATTCATTAAGCCGCAGCCCGGTCTGATGGTGTTCTCAAACTCTTGGTTGCCTCACTCGTTCACTCGAAACGCTTCCAACGAGTCCGTGAAGTTCATCCACTTCAATGTGTCTGTGAAAGCCATGGAGCGCCCTGCTGGGCCAATCGTCATATGAGCCACATCTCCATCCGTTTTAACAAGAGCCGGGGCCAGCCAGGAAAAGGTACGCCCGATCACGTCTGGCGAGTCTTTGTTGACAAACAGGAATACCTGTTTAAGCACTTCAAGCTGAACGTACCTTCAATTAGCGAGAAAGAGCAACTGAGTGATGACTGGAACATTGCCTGTGATGGAGTTCTTGTAATTGACAAGGAAACGTCGACAGCGGTCATCAACCCGCTTTTATAGTAAATCAACTCGACAAGGAAGTGGCCCGCGCCACCTTCGAGACAAAGCCCCTGCCTTGCCTGATAGCGTTAATGTACGCCCTGAACGTAGTCCTTGGGCGCAGTTTGCGTATGACACGATTTTATCTGGCTTAAAGCGTTAATGATTTATTGGCCCACACAAGAAGATTCCCGCAGTCTAAACCCTAAAAGCGGCCTTGTGCCACTTTTATTCTTATAAACAAAATATGTTTTTAATTTTTAAGCCTATAGTAACATCTGCAGTACAACCTCCGAGTATTGTAATTGCCGAACATTCGATTAGCGTAAACAGAAACGTATACGGTTCTGGTAGCTATACATGAAATAATGGTAGTGTTGTTGGTTCTCCAAGATATGGCTGGTGTTTTATGGAGCATTATTGAGTCTACCGCAAGGTAGTTATGCTACTAGTCTTGTTATAGACTTTAGTGTAGAAATCTTGATGTATAAATTAGTGAATTTAGGTTATTACCAATATGTATTACGTATTTCAGATAGTAAAGTTCTTTTAAACAATCCTGCTAATGAGGAGTTTGCAGAATATTTAAAATGGCTTGAAAAAGGAAATACGCCACTGCCAGCCGATGAGTAAACGATCAAAGGCTTTGGCTCCTGATCTTTTATTATTAAGGAATATTTATGGAAATCAAAATCAATCCTAAAACACAAACTGAAATCTCTGATGAGATTAAAGTTGAACAAACAACTGAAGTTATGCAACCTGAAACAGAACAGCCTCAAGTTGAAGAACAGCCTAAGGCTAATGTTGAAGGTGCTTTTATTGACAAAGTTCCTGCAAACTGGCAAATCAAACCTACGGAAGACGGTATTGAAGCTTACAATGCTAATTCTCGTGAAAAATTTGTTGGTTCTATCGCCGAGTTCAATCAGAAATTGAGGGGTTGATATGGTTGTAGTGAACGCTGCCCAAGCTTCAGTCAAAACTGTTGCAGATCCTAACGCTTCTTTTGAATCTTTAAAACCTTTATGGAATAAAAGCAGAGCTGTCTGTAGTGGGGAGCGTTATGTTAAAGAATTTGACAGTACGGTAGATGTATTGCGCTTTAACAACTTACTAATCCCATTCTCACCCTCTATGGATCAAAGGCAATATGACTTCTATAAAGCGGAAGCCGAATTGCCAGGAATTGTAGCTCAGTTTTCAAAGATGCTAGTAGGAGGCCTTCTCAGAAAACAACCTGTTCTTAATCTACCTGAAAACATCCCTGCAGATGCTCAGAACTGGATTATGAATGAGTTTGGCAGAGACGACTCTCCTTTAGCATCTTTCCTTGATTCTGCATTATGGGAAGAAGTGCAAACAAGCCGTGCTTGGATTTTTGTAGATTACCCTCAAATAACTAATGTTGAAGCTTTAACAAGAGAAGAATTAGCTAAATATAAGCCATACCCTATTTTAATGCAAGCTGAGTCTATCATTAATTGGAGAATTAAGACAGACACACTTGGTAGAAACGTTCTTAGTCGAGTAATTGTCAGAGGTTACGAGGAAGAATATGTTTCAAATGAATTCCATCCTGATATGATTGAAACAGTATGGGTTCATGAATTAGATGATAGCGGATATTATCAAATTAGAATTTACAAAAGAGAAGACAAGGCCACTAATGTGCCTGTTGTTGCAGGTCAAATACTGAAACAGCCAGGAGCACATAAAGCAGCTTTTGTACTTAAGAATACTATTCAAAATATTCAGGCAAATGGCGAACGTCTTAAGATGATCCCTGCTTGGCCTCTAAACGGCAGTATTGATGCAATTGAGCCGATGCTTTCTCCAATTATTGACAAAGAAGTTTCCTTGTACAATAAAATGAGCAGAAGGAATCACTTGTTATATGGCGCATCTACTTATACGCCATATATTGCATCTGATATGTCAGATGATGATTTTGAAGAAATTGTTAGTGGTGGTTTAGGAACTTGGATTAGATTACGTCAAGGCGATACTGCAGGTATTTTAGACACACCTACAGCTGCATTACAAGATATGGATCGCGCAATTGCTGCTTCTATTGAAGAAATGGCAAAGATGGGCATTCGTATGTTAACGCCTGAAACTGCTCAGTCTGGTGTTGCTCTTGAAATCAGGAATGCTGCTCAAACGGCACAACTAGGTACTCTTAACAACAAAATAAGCAATATAATGAAACAAGTTATCTGTTTCATGCTTAATTGGCGTTATGATCTTCAATTAAAAGCTGCTGATATCGATTTTTCTTTGTCAGCTGATTTTAATCCAATCCCATTAGGTGCTGATTGGCTTAGACTTGCTACTGAATGGTATCAACAAGGATTAATTCCAAGATCTGTGTGGCTTGAAATGCTTAAGCAAAACGACTTGATTCCGCCTGATTATGACGATCAAGCTGGCCAGACTGAAATTAACAATGATGCTATGCTGTTGCCAAAAGGAACTGAAGACTATGCTAACCAGTTACAAAACCAAGAACCTGGCCAATCAGGGAATGTCTAAAATAAACTCTGTTGGTAACAGAATTAAAGACATGAATGAGAATAGGAATATTTGGAAAAACAAGGATATGGCCAAAAGTGCTCAAGAAGCATCTAAGCCACTTGGTAGGAAAAACAAATGAGGATAAAGTATGGCCGTTAATGCTAATACACAAATATATGACAAAGCTATAGATAGGGCGGCAATGATCCGCCTTTATGAGAGAAGAGTCAATGGTAAGGTTGAATTAGTTATTGACGGTCATACTGTCCGTGTTGATAAACTTATCAAAGAAGCTAATCTCTCTCAAAAGGGTTTTGAAAAACTTAGAGAAGCAATTGACAAAGAGCTAACAAAAACCTATAGAGAAACTTTTAATATTACCAAACGATCTCTACTAGATTTAGTTTCAGATCAAGTTTCTTATGTGTATCAAAATATTGAAACAGCAATGGGTCAAATATGGAGAACACAAAGACCACAAAAGAGAGTTGCTGAAGAAATTGTTCTAGAAAAACCTTTAATTGAAAATAGGACACTTGCAGCAGGATGGGCAGGCGTCAGTATTAATGAAAAGAAAAGACTTGAAGCTGTTATCAGAAGAGGGATTTCAGAGGGTAAAACAGTAGATCAAATTGCATTAGAAGTTCGAAAAGGCAATGTCCATAATATAACTCGCATGCAATCGAAAGCTCTTGTTGTTACTGCAATTACTTCTGTAACCGCACAAACTGATCAAGAAGTTTACAAGGCGAACTCGAAAGCCCTTCAGGGGTGGCAGTATGTAGCCGTCCTAGACTCCAGAACCACGCCTCTGTGTGCGCACCGAGACGGGACTATCTACCCCATTGGGGACACGGCGCACTTGCCTCCGGCTCACTTTAATTGTCGTTCTACAACAGTTCCTGTTTTTAAGAACTGGGACGATATTTCAAAGCTGGAAGGTGTTGCTGAAGTTCGTAGACGTAACTTACAAAACTTAACAGATAAGCAAATAGCATTCTATGATGGTCAAACGCCAATGCGTGAGAGCTATAATGAATGGCTATTAAGACAACCTAAAGATGTCCAGTTAAGACATCTTGGTGATTATCAAAAAGTTGAACTGTTTAATACAGGTCAGCTAACTCTGGATAAATTTACTAATCCTGAAGGTAATTCAATCGGCATTAAAGAGCTTCGTGCTATGACAGATGCTGGATATGAATTACCAAATGATACTAGGAAGTTTGCACTTGCTAAACAAAAGTTAGATGCAATGCAATTAGGTGCATCTACGCCAGACGATTTTGTTGATAATCAAAAACTTAAGAATACTTTAATTGATTATTATTTACTACAAGCTGGTGAACTAAATGGTACTCTTTCAATGACTAATTATCGTGGCATGCTACTAGGTACAAAGCGTGCTACAAAGAATAGAGTCCTGACTTCTCCACCTAGAGAAGACCAATTGAAATTTAATCCAATTACAGGACGCTATGAAGACATCAGACTATATCAGCCAAATCCAGCTGTATTATCTAATAACCTTAGATTGTTGGACGAAAGCACTGAGCTATTGCAACGAGACAAAGACTTTATTCGATCAGTGGATGAAAATCTGGCTGAAAGAATGAGCGTAAATGAACGTGCAGCAGTTGTTGATAATCTTAGAATTGTATTTACCAGATATAGAAAGAATCCTGAGCCTTGGGCTAACTTCAAAGCTGTAGCACAAAGCCAGATTAAATTTGATGTAATGAACGTATCTGATGCAATTGAAACTCAATTACGCAAAGATACTGACCTAATGAAGCGCCTATTACAGGACAATTACATTGACCCAGTTTTAGGTCCAGTTCAATTAGATGAATTACATGATTCTTTTATATCAAATATCACAAAGAAAAACAAATGGGAAGACACTGTAGCACCCAAAATTGCTAGAGAGCTTCGTGAAGTATTTGATGCAAGTATCCCATTAGTTATTCGAAACAGACTAAGTGATTCTGATTTACATCAATTCTATTTAAGATTTGCTCATAGGCTTAGTTTAGCTGACTTGCCAGATAGAGATCAGTTTGCTGTATCTCTCGGTAGAGACCTGTATAACTTGGCAAACTTGAATGGTGCTAGAAATGCATGGTTTAAATTAGGTACTAAGATTTTAGAAAGTAAGAACGTTGGTAAGTTCTTTGAAATTGAAACATTTGGTGTTCAAAAGAGAAGAATGCGTAGTAGGTTGAGTGGAAATTACTTTGGGCCTTACTATGATACAATTGCTTATAATCTTAGAGTAACTGACCCTCGTATTCAAGAATATGCTAAGCTTACTAGAAAAGTAGATCTTGGTCTTAGAGTTGCTGTAACATCAGATAAGAATCGCCTACTTGTTAGAGAAGGTTATAAGACATATTTTATTGATCGTGGTGCGCTTGGTCTTGAAGACACAAGAATACCAATAACCTCTACATCGAGCTTTAGCGACTTCCCTGAAGAGTTTGTAGATAAGGATTTTGTTGATGCACTGAATTGGGCATCACAATCTCAATATAAGATTGATGAAGACTATTATGACTTTGTAAACAAGTTGCTTTATTTTGAAGATGACAAAGGTAAAGCAAAGTTCTACAATGATCTTAATAATTACAGAAAGTATATAGCATCTAGAGGAGATGCGTATGAGCGTTTCAAGGCTATGGAGTGGCTTAGAAATTCACAAAAGCCGTTTAGTAATCACGCGTTTGTTGATCATCGTGCTCGCATCTATGATCGTGGACTTATCAGCCCTCAGAGTGGAGAAACCTTTAGACCATTTCTAAATACTGCTGTTGCTAAGAACTTTAGTCCAGACGAATTTAAAGATTTACAAGATCAGATTGGATCTTTCTTAGGTGGTTTAAACGACTTCTTAGAAGGAAGATTTAATTCGTTAACTATTACTGGAAGGCAAAAGATTGCTCAGAGATGGCGTCCAGAATTAGTTAAAATTGGAAATCATATGATTAGAGGAAAGCCTAACGACATTAGAGCAATCCTAGAATCAGAACTCTTAGCAAATATTGATGGTGAAGAGCAAGGTAAGTTCTTTAGATTTGCAATTGAAATGGCAAAGATAGATAACTATCTTGGTGGTGATTATTCTGAAGCTTCTTTAAGGAGGCTAAATGACTATAAAATTGCATTGGCGTTAGAACAAGATGCTTCTTCGTCTGGCGCACAAATCATTGCTCTTACAACAAGAAATAAACAACTTGCAGAACTTAGTAACGTTATCCCCACAACTCAAAAGAAACGTCTCTATGATGAAATTGCAGCGGCTACTTATAATGATCCTCGTTTCAAGGCTTTGAATCAAAAGTTTGGTCTTAACGAAAAAGATCTTAGAAAAGCCGCTAAAGCTCAGAACATGGTTACTTTCTATGGTGCTGGAGAGCGTACAGGTATTTTTAGTGTTGAAGGCAAACTGGCAAAAGTTCTTGAAAAAGATGCAAACACTTTAGTTGTTAAGGCATCTGATCGAGATGCGGTCTTGAACGAGATTAGTGCCAGAATTGCTAGGTACGAAAAGATAGACCCTGAAACAGCTGAAGAACTTAGAGTGCTAAGAGAAAATGTTAAAGATGTGTTTAACAAGGGTTTAGACCCTGGTGATGAGATTATGGAACAGCTTTACTTCCTAGATCCTAAAACAAAAGATCTTGTAGAAAAGTTATCACATAATTACGACAAGGTTGTTACACCAAATGATTTTAAAGCTATAGCTCAAATTATGAGTGAATACCTTGGCGAACAAGTACCTATACTTAAAGAGTTTACAAGATACTTCGGTAGACTTGCAAACGAGTATATGACATACGCCAAACCATCTAAGGCAGATTTCGATTGGCAAACAATTGCTAAAATAAAAGTAATTGGCTCAAAGAAGAAAGGCTATACACTGCCAGATCGTGTTAGTGAATTACTTGGCTTAAAGCCAGGCCAACCTGTTAGTGAAAAGATATTGAGCAGATTCAGTTTCTGGAAACCTAACAGTACTTTAAGTCAAATTGTCTATGGTGTACCTGCACCTGAGACAAGAAGAACTGGTGCTAAGTATCTGAAAGTTGACTTCCTTCAGTTAAAGACAATTAACGAATTAGAAATTTTCTATGCTAACAAGCTACCGAAGAGCTGGACAAATATTCCGTGGGTTAACTTTGATGGCAAAACTATCGAACAAAACTTTACGCAAACATTTGAAGAGCGTCTGAGGTATAGAGACAATAATGGAAATTGGTTTACAAATATTCTTCAAGTGCCTCAAAAGACCGAAGCAACTTGGTGGGAACAGATAATCAACAAGTCTGGCAAAATTAATGACATTGGTGATCCTACGAAAGCTAGGACTGCCTATGCTGTTAATGGTAACCATTCTAATGATGCTGTTATCGTCAAACGCTTTCATTTATGGGGTAAGCAAAATGGCGTCACAACATCTACGATTCATGATGCGTTCTTTGCTAATGCTGCTGATATGCTTAAGGCTAGAAATGCTTTAAGACAAATATATGCAAAAACATTAGAAAGAAATGTAATCAAAGAAACTCTGGATGAAATGAAGGCTAGGGGATTGCCAAAAAAGGTTTACGATAAGTACCTTAATGAAGCAATCGAATTAGGTTTAATACCAGTTGTTGGAAAGTCAAGAATTGGTGGAAGACTTTTGAAAGATACCGACATTTTGCTTAGAGAAGATATTTTAAAAGAAATTCCAAAAGGTTTTTCAGATGATTACGGATGGTATGGTGTGGGTTAACCAGACCCCGTTAAATTAACCCAGGTGTGAATTTGATTATTACTATGTAATTATCGTTCATATTTAAATTTATCTTAATAAGAATTGTATTCTTATTAATAATGAGTCGTACTCAGAGGATATAAAAATGGCTGACAATCAAGATCAAAATACTGATCAAAATACTAATCAGAATTCTGATGGCAATAACAATCAAAATTCTCAAAACCAAAATACCAACACGCAGAACGTTCCTGATGTTGACGCACTTGTTCAAGCAAAACTTGACGAGGCATTGAAAGACATTAAAGGAAAGCTTGACAAAGCTTACAGTTCTCGTGATGAAGCTTTGACTAAAATCAAAGAATTTGAGAAGAAAGAGCGTGAAGCCGAATTAAAGCGACTGCAAGACGAAGGCAAACACAAGGAAGCCTACGAAATGCAATTGGCTGACCTGAATGCTAAATTGACTGCAGAACAAAAACGTAATGTTGAGCTTACCCGAGACATTGACGTTAGAAATGCATTAGCATCTCATCCTTTCAGAAATGAGAATGCCGTAGAAATGGCATATCGTGAAATTGTGGGACAACTTGTTCAAAATGATCAAGGTGTTTGGGTTCACAAGACTGGTATCTCTATTCGAGACTTTGTCAAAGGGTTTGCTGACTCTGACGACAATTCATTCTTGTTTAAAGCTAAAGCTAGCTCAGGTTCTGGTAGTAATGGTGGGAAGCCGTCTGACACGTCTGGTGGAAAGAAATCTTTATTTCAATTATCACAAGACGAAGTTCTTAAACTTGCCAAAGAAGGCAAACTTCGTGGCTAATTATACACTTTAAGGAAACTTAAATGACTGCTCGTATTAATGTTACTGGCGCTGATAACTTTGTTTTACAAGAGGCTATTAGTGCTTACTCTGACGAAGCCTACACCAATGCAAAGAAGCTGGTTGGCACTGGTATTGTGGGTGATAACCCCAATATCGATACTTCAACTGAGACTTTCATCGGTCAGGTTCGTTGGTTCAAACCGCTGAATCCTACTGTTAACGTTGCTTCATTGACTGATGCAAGTGATGGTACTAAGACCAACTACAGCTCAGACTACCTGAACTATGTGAAGACTGTGCGTACGCATGGCGCCGAAAAGGTGAACATGCAGCAAGTCGTTACTCAGCAAGATGGTCTGGCTAAGATTGGTCGTGATTTCGCTGAAACCCGTTCGCAAGACGAACACAATGCTCTCCTGTCTATCCTGAAGGGTGTTGCTATTTCTGAAGCTCTTAATGGTGCAGCTGCTGCATCAGGTCAAGCAGGTCTCGGTGGTCAAACTTTTGACAACGATCCTACTGACAAGCGTTATGGCTTCTATGTGGACTTAGGTGCTTCTAGGCCTGTTGCTGCTCCTACTGCAGCTGTTCAAGGTGCTTCACGTGCTGAAGCCTTCTTGAATGCTTTTGGTATGGCATACAAGGATTATGAGCCTGAATTTGCTTATTTGGTCACTTCGCCTGAAATCATGGCTTCGTTGCGTTCTGCCAATCTGGTTGACGAAACGCCTGTGCAAGACGGCAATGTGATGTTCAACACCATTTTCAATGGTAAGTTCCGTCTGATTCAGACTCGTGCTACTCAAAGCCTTTCTTCTACTGAACTGGCTAAGATTAACACTGGTGCTGGCGTTGACATCGTTGGTACAAAGACTTCGTTCATTGTGCTTCCTGGTGCTATCGCAATGCGTCCTCTGGCTGTGCCTGATCAGGTTGAAATCTATCGTGATGGTAACAAGTACAAGGGTGGCGGTGCTACTTCTATTTGGTATCGTTGGGGTTATGTGATGGCTCCGGCTGGTTACAACTGGGCTGGTTCGCAAGAGAAGTTCCCCTCTGATGCTGAGTACATGTACGCTATCGAGAGTGGTACTCCGAAGGCTCTTACTACTGTTACCAACGGTGCTGCTAGCACTACTGGTTCATGGGGTCGTAAGTTTAACTCTGCTCTGAGCCTTGGTATTCTGCCTGTCTTCCACTCTTAATTAGATTAGGAGGCACTTATGGCACTCGTTAAGGGCACAAACTCTTATGTAACAGTCGCAGAAGCTAATTCTTATTTCGATACTCGAATAGATGTGGCTGCATGGTCGTCTGCTAATGAGACCGAAAGAGGTAAAGCTCTTGTTACAGCCACGATGGTCTTAGACAATCTGGATTGGACAGGAGCTGCCGTAAGTGATACTCAAACTCTGGCTTTTCCTAGAGTTGGTTCATACTTTGACCCAAGGTTAGGGATTGATGTAGAATTAACAGCTACAGATATTCCTAGTCGTATTCTGACTGCTACTTATGAGCTTGCCTATCATTTATTAAATAATGATGGACTGCTGGATGATACAGGTGAAGTTGACAATTTGAAGATTGGTGCAATCAATTTGGATAACATCAAAACGCCTTCTAAGATACCAAACGTTGTAAAACGTATTATTAGACCTTTGTTAGTTAATAAAGGTTCTAATATGTGGTGGAGGGCTAACTGATGGCATTCGAAGCACTAATCAACTCAAATCTAAATAGAGCTTTTAATTTAGCTAAAGATCTTGCAGTTGATGTGCAATTTGTAAGAAGAACCGGAGACGGTTTTGATTTTGCCACAGCTACAAGCAATCTAACAAACTCATCAAGTGTTACTGTTAAAGCAATTATAACTGATACTGAAAAGTCTTCTAAAGAAAGAAACGTATCTAAGAAATTAGTTATGTTAAAAACTCAAGAAGTCGGTGATGTAAATAGTTATGATTCTATTAACTATCAGAATATTAACTGGAAGTTAGGCCCAATTATCAAAAGTACACAGTTTATAACTGTTGTAGAAATGTATAAGGAGGCCTAATGGGAAAGTATGAAGCTTTAGAAAGCGATGTGTTCTCAATATTTGCTTTGCAAACTTGGAAAAACGAGAACATTAAAACTTATCCAGTTAACTTTGTAACGGTTAACCCAGGCGCTGAGTTTATCAGAGTTTCTGTAATTCCTAGCGGAGACGGTATCAATATCAAATCCGTATCTGGTTTATTTAGTGTAGATATATTTACATCTGCAGGGAACGGACCAAGACGCGCATCTCTTATAGCAGACAAATTAGATCAATACTTAGTTGGGAAAGTCTTAACAACTTCTTTAAATGGAACTACGCAATTTGCAAGCAGTAATATGCGGCATGTTGGCGTAGATAAAGATAATCCTTCTTTGTTTAGATCTATTTACCAAATCCCATTCAATTACTTCGGAGTTTAACTAAAATGGCTCATATTTCTTCAATTGGCGCTGGTGTCTTCTCGGACTTAGCTGTTGCCACGCCTGCTACTGATTTCACTACAGCTACTTTAGCTGCCCTTGATACTGCTGCTGAATTCCAAGCTCTGTTTGCAAACGAGATTGAATCTGTCGGTGGTACAAAAGCCGCTAATACTTTCGTTCGTATCAAGAACGTTCGTGAGTTTCCTTCTATGGGTACTCCTCCGAACGTGGTTAACGTTCCTGTTTACGGTTCTAAAACTTCTCAGCAGATTCAAGGTCAGGCTGATTCTCCGACTATGGAAATCACTTTGAACTTCGTTGCTGCTGAGTGGGCTAAAGAATCCGCTAACATCCTCGGCTCTATGGTCGGCGATGGCAAGCAGTACGTTTTTCGCTTTGCTCTGATGAACGCTCAGCCGACTGGTGCTGGTGCTACCAAGTTTGCTTCTACATCTGCTGGTGTTGGTACTGTTCAAAACAGCCAATACTACTGGGTGGGCAAGCTGGAAGCTCTCCAGGTTAATCCTCAGTTGACCGATGCTAACACTGCTACTGTGACTATCACTGTGCAGTCAGAGTTCTTCGGTGCTTACACTGTCTAATTGACATATTGGGGTGTATCCTTGGTTAAGATACTTAAATACACGACCGACATGGTGTGGCCCCAATACTATTAATAAGAGATATCATGACTCTAGATCAGCAAAAACCATTTAGCATGGGTTATGTTTTGAGAACCACTGCAAAACACATGCGTAAAAGCATTGATATTAGTATCAGAAAGACTTTCGAAAGAGTTCCTGAGTTTGCAGAAGATCAGGAAAAGTCTCAGGAAGTATTTAAAACACTTGCATTTCTGCACACTATGAGGAAGCAATTAGATGACTTCCAAGCTCAACATTCCGAAAATTTCAAAGGTGAATAATATGTCAGAAGGCATTAAGGGACTTGTTGGTCGTAAGATGACCAAAAATGTCAAGTTCATGGGTGAAGACGTTAAGATCTCTAAGCTGAGTGTTTCAGAAGTTATGGAGATTCAAGAACGTGCTAAGGCTCTTGAAAAGGATGAGTCTGAGGGTTTCAATATTCTTAAGACTGTTATCCGTGCATCTGTTGACGGTGCAAAAGATCTTACAGATCAAGACTTTGATAACTTCCCGTTAGATGAGTTGTCAAAGCTTTCAAATGAAATTATGAGATTCTCTGGTATTGGTCAAGACCAGGGAAAGTAAGTCTCACAGATGAAGAGATAACTGTTTATGAAGTTGCTTTTCATCTGAAGATGCCAGTCTACAAGATTGCTCAAGAAATGACTTACGAAGAGTTTTTAGGTTGGCTTAATTACTTTGAAAGAAGACCTCCTGAATGGAGGTCTGATGACAGAGCATATAAGTACTTACAAACTCAAGGTGTTAAAGAAAAACCATGGATGATCTTTAGCTCATTAAAGTCTATTTATAACAATAAGGCTTCAGTGACTGAAGAAGGCATGCTAGATGCTGGTGCATTTAAAGGTTCTTTAATGTTCTCTAAAATGATGAATGCTGTCAATGGAGATAAGTTAGATCTATGATTAAAATCACTGGAATTGAGCAATCAATTAAAAAGATTCAAAAATATACTAAGACTCAGATAGAGTTAGAAAAGACAAAGCAGATAAACGGCTTAGTACAAGAATTACGTGAAGCAACACCTGTTGATACTGGTGAAGCCCGTGATGGTTGGAAAAGAGATGGTGATGCTATTGTGAATGAAGTTGAACATATCTCTTACCTCAATGAAGGTACTTCACAACAGGCTCCAGCATTATTCGTTGAGAGAACTGTATTAGCACATAAGGGTGTACGCCCTAGTGGTATGATTGTGAAAAATATCTGACACCGCCCCGCTAGAGATTAAATCTTTAGTGGGGCTTTATTTTTAGGAGTTCCTATGTCTGGTGTACGTATAGATGTAGAAGCAAGAACTTCTAAAGCCGAACAAGATCTTGCAGCTATAAACGCATCATTAAGAAATATTGAGAAAACTACAAATCAGACTGGCGCTTCGTTAAAGAACATGTTTGCTTCTTTAGGAGCGTTAGCTACAGCTGGTCTGGCTGTAAATTATATCAAGAATGTATCTACAGAATTTACAAATCTTAGCAACAAGATTGCTACTGTAACTGGTAGAACAAAAGAACTTGTACAGACACAAGAAGCTTTATTTAAGATTGCGGAAGACACTAGAGGCTCTTTGCAAGGGACAGTAACAACCTTTGCATCGTTCGGCAGAGCTTTAAAGTCAACAGGCGCATCTACTGATAAAATTCTTCAAGCTACAAAGAGTGTACAACAAGCTATTGCAATATCAGGTTCTAGTGCAGAGTCTGCAGCTGGTGCTTTGATTCAGTTGGGTCAAGGTATTGCATCAGGTACACTCAGAGGCGAAGAACTGAATTCTGTCCTTGAGCAGACACCTAGAATTGCTCAAGCAATTGCTGACGAACTAAATACAAGCGTAGGCAAGTTAAGACTAATTGCAGCAGATGGCAAATTAACATCTGATGTTGTATTTAATGCTTTGTTAAACCAGTCAAAAGCTATTAACAAAGAATTTGGTGATTTAAGACCTACTCTTGCACAAGCAAATAGTCTCTTAAGCGATTCTATTAAAATTTATGTAAGCGAGCTTGACAAAGGGCTAGGGTTAAGTGAATCTCTTGGAGCTAGTACGTTTGGCTTCGCCAAGCGAATAAAAGAAGCATCTCAAAATGCTTTTGAGCTAGGCGCCAATATATCATATTCATTTAATAGAGTTACTGGTGGCATTAAATCAATTGGCGGACCAATACTAAGTACCTTTAAAGAACTTGGTAAACAAGTTGCACAGATCATACCATCAGTTGCATTTAGCCGAACACTTAAGAAAGACTTGCAAGAGTCTTTCATGGCGTTTGATAAGTTTACAGGTGGCTTGTTCACCTCTATAAATAGGTTTAAGTTTGTAGACTTAATCTCTATTGAATCTGATGTTGAAGAAGCTATTAAGAATCTTAAGCGACTAAGTCCTACATATTGGGCTGGTGCTGGATTTAACAGAGCTACTTTTGAAAGATTCTTTAGCAGAGAGACTCTTAACTCTTATGCTGGCGCATTCCAAGACTTGTTTAAAGCGGTTGCAGGTAATACAAATGCAATTGGCGGTCAATTAACCAAATTCTTTAAACAGCTTGATACTGGCTTTAAAAATATTGGAAGATATTTTGGATTGCGTTTAGACACCGTATTTGTGTTTACTGGCGGAAACCTTGAAAACTTTATTGGAACACTTGGTGAGATTGTTAGAGGTCTTTCTGGCGTTGCTATCAAGTTCTATGAAGTAGGCAGACTTGCTGAGTATTACTTAGCACCATCAATTAAAGCACTTACAAGTGCATTAAAAGACTCTTTACCAGCTATTACAAAGTCTATTGGTGTTGCTATTGTATTAGCAATGCGAGGTATCTACGAGTTTGTTAAAGCTGTTTACGGAATTATTTATGACTTTAGCACCTCTTTCTCAATAAAGGGTGCTTTAGAAACAGCTTACGAAAGCGTATTAGACTTCTTTGATGGAATCAGAAGCAAGTCTAATTTAGAAAAAGCTTATCAAAATATTAAAGATTTTGGTAGGAAAGTAATTGAAGTATTCTTTCAAATCTACGACAAGGTTATAGGTAACTCTTGGTGGACTGATACTGTAGAAGATATCATTGACACTTCTAACGCGTTGTGGGATAAAGCTAGTGCTGGTCTTAATAAATTTAAGAACAATACAATTGGACTTTTTAAAAATATCTTTGACAGCAAAAGAAGGTTGAACTTTGATTTTTCAGATATCAAAGCAATTGATTTTTCTTTTACTTCATTTAAGCTTCCTAAATTAGAAACTAAAGATTGGACTGAAGGCTTCTTGAAGTTTGCAGAATCTGCTAAGTTAATTTTAGCAGATCTGGCAGAGTCTTTCCCTAGCATCTTTAAATTTGCTCTTGTCGCTGGTTCCGGCTTACTGATTTCAGCCTTATTTCCAGCCGGTGTTATTAAGAATGTTCTCCTTGCAGCTATTATTACTTCTTTAACAGCTAGCTCAACCCTTATTGCAGAACAGTTTGGTGCTGCCCTTACTGGTGGAAGTTTTGTTTCAGAATTAGGTTATCAACTCGGTAAAGCTGCTGGATTCTTAGTAAGTACGCTTATTGAAGAGCTGCCTCAATTCTTGAATGCATTACTTGGAATTGTATCTTCATTTGTCAGAGGCTTTGCTGAACAACTGCCATTAATTGGTTCTTTAATAAAAGGAATCTTTAATGTTGGTGATGTTGTTGGCGTCTCTGGGCCTTTAGGATTGCTTGGAGCTTTCCTATTTGGTGGTGTTGCTGCTAAAACATTGAAGTTCTTGGGGATTGGAAAAGATGCAATAGAAGGTATTGAAGGCATTTTTGGAAAGATTGGCAAAGTAATCACTGGCAAGGACGATGGCATTATTTCTAAGTTCTTGTTTGGTAAACTTGGCTCTGCCAGAGCATTAAGTATTATTGGATTACTTTTAAACAGCCTTGGTGCATTTGATGCAATCTTTTCGCATTCTGTATTGGCTCAATATGCTTTACAGGGCGGTTTAATTTACACTACATTGTTTGGTCAAGCCGGTGTAAACAAGATTGTAGATGCCGTAGGTTCTAAAGTACTTGCACCAATCACTGATGCTTTAAAGAATTCAGCAAAAACTGCAACAGCCAATAGCACACTTTATGACATCTTCTTTGGACAGACTGGAACATGGGCTGAAAGAGCCTCTGTTGCTCTAAAGTCTGTTTTAGATAAAATAACTGGAAAAGTTGTAGATGCTGCAACTCCATTTGTTTCTAAAGGCTATGATTTTGTCAAGACATTGTTGCTTGGCACAAAACCTGAAGTTACAGTTAATGCTGTAAAGAAACAAGTTGCTGCTGTAGCTACTGCTGCTACAATTCAGTTGTCTATCCTGAAGCAAAAGCTTGGCGAGTTAAGTCTGCCTTCATTCCTAGGCGGATTCAGTACTAAGGCTTTTGGTGGTTTTAGAGATTCTGTGAGACAAACTGCTTCGACTGTTGCTTCTGAAAGTTCTAAATTATCTGGAATTGCTGCAAAAGTTGGTGGTGAAACAGGCTTGCTCGGCAGAATGATGTTTGGCAAAGCTGGCAAGGTTGTATTGATTGCCGGTATTGTCTCGCTATTTGCGACAGCTGCTAGTGCTGCAGAGAATGCCGCGCCTAAGCTTAAAGATCAAAGCGTATTCCAGGACATGATTGATAACTGGAATAAGATTAAGCTTGAGAATCCGTTTGCAGCTACTGCATTGCAAATTATTGGAATTTCAATTCCTTTAATTATTGGTGCATTAATCTTCTTTAGACAAAGAGTTATTTCTTTAATCTCATCTGCATTTGATATTTCTAAAGTAACTTCCTGGGCCAGCACTACAGTATCTAGCATTGGTAAGGTAGCTGCTAGTATGAAGAACATTGGCATCATTGGTGGTGCTGGCGCTCTTGCTGGTGGTCTAACATATGCACTTACAAAAGATGCTGGAATTGCTATTGCAGCGGCTACATTTGCGGCTGAAGTTGCACTAATCTTTAGAAAGAACATTGCAGCAGCTCTAATTGCAGCCTTCCAATTTGTGTTTGTAAGACTTGGTGGAGCAATCCTAGGTTTTGTGTTCTCAATAAAAGGCGCAATAATCCTATTGCTTACTAGTGCAATTACTGCATTTATTGACTGGTTCTTTGGACTTAATTTAAGTGCTAAAATAAAAGATGCTGTAAATAAAATAAAAGGTGCTTTAGGTTTTGATGTCAGAAAAAAATCAAAGGTGACTGGTCTTGAAGCTGGAACAGAAGATTTTGCAAGATCTAGAAAATTGCCTTTGACATATTCCTTAGAAGGTATTAACTTCAAGAATATTTCTTCAAAAGACAGTGAGAAATTACAAGGAATAATTTCTAAACTTAATGAAACAATTGTCCAATCTATTGATGAAGAAGAAAGGACTGGTAGAGTTTCACAAGACACAAGAGATTCAATTGCTGCTCTTGATAGAAGTCTGAATAATTTAATACCTAAAATAGAGGCTAGATCAGCATTTAATACTGAAGACTTTATAAAGGAACTTCAAGAATTGCAAAATCTGCAACCTGTAACTACTGCACAAAGAGTTATAACCGGTGCTCAGCAATTTGGATTAGATATTGCATTCCAAGTTAATCAGGCGTTAATTAGAGCTAGAAGAGCACTTGCAACAACACCTAAAGGCAAGCTACGCGCAACGGAAGACTTAGATAAACTGCGATCTGAAGAAAACACTAGATATAATGCTAGATTCAGGCCATTAGATCCAAATGCTGAAGAAATTGGCAGACTTGCTCAAAAAGTAAAAAGTTTAGAATTTCCAGATGCAGAATTAGCAAAACAAATTACAGATTTGGAACAGGGCTATTTAAAAGCCTTTAAAGCTGTTTCAGATGCTGAAATAAATATTTTTGGCTTTTCAACACCGCTATCTAAAGACGATCCTAGAGTTCAACAAAGAGATCTATTAGGTGAGCAACTTAAGAATGCAAGTCTAAAGCAAATTGGAATAGATCAGGCAAACAGAGACATTCAAGATTTCCAAAACAGACTAGGCGCTGTTGCAACTAATCTTAAGGCTATTGGAGCTGATTTTAAATCTGACGAGTTGTTTGCAATTGACGATAAATCATTTGCTAATATCGAAAGATTAAGCAATTCTGCTAAAGAGCTAGCTGAACAATTAGTTAAAACTAAGAATATTGCTGAACAAAACCAAATTATTTATCGCATAACTGAAATTAAAACTCAAGTATTAGAGTTTAAGTTACGTAGTGAAGAAGGCGGTACTCAGAGAAAACAATTCTTACTTAAAGAACGTTTAGAGCGAGCTGGTATTGGAATCTTTAGTAAAGAAACATTAGAAGGACTCAGTGATGATGTTTCTGAAAATTTATTTAAGCTTGCTAACGATGTTGTAATTGCTGAAGAAAATCTCAAGAGAAAACTTCCTGGACCAATGCAATCTTTAAAGCCTGGAGATGATTCTTGGCTTGGAACTATCAGAAGATTCTTTGGTGGAAAAGAAGTTACTCAAGCTCAGCAAGAGGCATACGACAGCTATGAACAAGCTAGAAAGAATGTTCAACAAGCGATTGGCAATCTCAGAAATACTGTAACAAATGAAGCCCGAAAAACGGCTGGTTCTAATATTTCTGTATTAAAAGATTTAGCCGCCAGTGTAAACATAGATTTTAATGATCTTGTTAAAAACAAAGGTCTTAATGTTGCAACAATTGGTATTAATAAACTCGTAAGACTCAATGAAGATTTAGAAAAAGCAACAAGAGAAGGCCGTGGTGCAGTTGTTGAAAGTCTTACAAAACAAATAGAAAGACTTAAAGAAGATCTGCAAGAAGCTCCTAAAACTTTGCAAGATCTTATCAGTAATATCTCTAGCCTTGGAAGTTCCATATCTCTTGAAGATCTCAAACTGTTAAATCCAGAACAATTGTCAATACTTCAAGATGTGTCTGCAGCTGTCAATTTAATTGAAAAAGATCTTAAGCATTTGGGCGAAAGAGCTTCTAAAGTTGAAATTGACAAAATAATTGCAAGAAAGCTTGCGGCATCTCAGAAAGCCTTTGGTGTTTACATTAATTTACTATACGCCTCTGGTGAAAAAGTACTACAGGCTTTGTCTAAATTTGGCATCTCTGACTTATTTGATGTAAATAACTTAACAAGCGATATCATTTCTCAGTTCCTTGTAATTGACACTGAAATTGTAAAATTACAGGATAAGTTAAAGGATCCAAATAATGCTGCAAGATTTAAAGAGATTGTAGGCGAGCTTGTTGATGCTCAAAAGAAAGCCGAAAAACTTAAAAATACTTTTGCTAATTTTGACGTTAGAGTTGATGCTATTAATAAAGCATTTGGCGTAAACCTTACAGATAGAGAAGCAGCGCGTCTAGGCGACAGTTTGATAATTAAATTATCAGATGAAGCTAAGAAACTATTGTCTGGTATTGAAGAGCTTAAAAAGCTTCCAATGTCTGGTAGTCAGCCTATTAATAACACCGTTCAGGTTTATGCAATACCAAACAGGACGGGTCCATCTGTCTTAAAAGAAACAATCGACTATCCTGGTACAACTGCAGTTCAAGGCGATGTAACAAATAGACTTTTAGACTCATTTGATCAACTGAGACAAAGATCTTTAGAAGTGTCCAGAAGTGCTGAAGTGCTTCGTATAAAATACTTAGAAGCAGCTTCTGAAATTGCCTTAATGCCGATAGATGACCTTGTGTCTAAGATTACTGATGCATTTCCTGCTCTAGCTGACTATAAAGATCTACTAGCTCAAGTTAACAGACGTGAATTAGACAGATTAGGTCTTCTTGCATTAGATGCAAATAGCGCAAAGACAAATAGAAATCTTGGCATTGGTACTCAGTTTGCGGTAGAAAACACACAGAGAAGAGGTACAATAGCTGGACAAACAGCTATCAGTGCTTTGTCGTTTGGTGCTGGAACTCTTAGTAGATTAAAAAGCTTAGGTATTGAAGTTGATCAAGCCGCTTATAATCTTGTAAGTAACGCAAATGATCAGCTTATAAGAAGCTTAACTACACAATTAGAGGCCGCGACCGACACAAGAAATGAAATTCAGAAAGATCCTGGTGCTTCAGCGTTTATAAGGAAAGCTGCTCAGAATGCAGTAAATGCTGCTAGAGAACGATTAGATGAAGCAATTGCAACAGCAACAATAGATGTTAGAAAACAAACATCTGAAGCTGGAAAAGCCTTTGCATCCTCTATAACAAGCTCTTGGTCTAGTGCGCTTACAGATTATTTAACAGGTAACGCTTCTTGGAGAGATACGACTAAAGCGATCTTAGACAGCTTTGCAAACCAAGTTATTAAAACCTTTATTGAAGGTCTTACAAGCCCATTCACTGGTGAGAACGGTATTCTTACTCAAGCCCTTAGAGGTCTTGGGTCCAAGATATTTAGCTTGGGTGGTAGTGCCTTAAGTAATCTTGGGTTTGGTGGCGGTGGGGCTTCTGCAACACCATCTGTTGGCGTTACTGCAAATGCTGCAAGTGACGAATCCACAGGGTTGCTTTCTGGTATCCTAGGTAGTTTAACTAGCGGCATAGCTAGTATTGGCGGTTTCTTTGGAACACTTATTTCTGGTGTTGCAAGCTTGTTTGGTATTGCTCTTACAGAGCAAGTTAGTGAGCAGGCTAAACTAGCATATTATGGTAGTTGGTTATTTGCATTGCAGACTACTCTTATAACAGGCTTTGGCACTGTGTCATCATTGCTGACATCACTATTAGCTGTAAGTAGTGTGCCTTTCTTTGCATCTGGAGGCCTTGTAAAAGGTCCAGGAACTGGTACTTCTGACTCAATTACAGCACAGCTGTCTAATGGTGAGTTTGTTGTTAATGCTAAAGCTACAAAGAGATTCTTACCTTTATTAGCTGGTATCAATAAAGGAATGATTCCTAAGTTTGCAGCTGGTGGTCTTGTTTCTGCAAGTCTTATGGCTTCGCCTTCGATGGCTGATATCAAGCCTGCAGAACTTTCAAGCAAAGGCCAGTCTCAACAGACTATTAACATTAATGTTACTGGTGATGTTAGCAGACAGACAAGAGCTGAAATTCAAAGAATGATCCCTAATATTGCAACAAGCATAAACAGCTATAATAGAGAAAAAGGCTAATTCAAGTGAAAAGTTCGGGGTAGGCTTATCTGCCCTGAGAGGGGTGGCGGTTGCTCCAGGTTTGGCACAGGTGGCCCGACTGAGGGGTAGCCGTCACCACCCTATTTAGGTGGCGTCCGGCGTCACTTTGGTAAGCAAAAATTTTGCGTATTTCTTAGAGGAAATTTAGTATGGCCAAATACGGTATTTTAAGGTCTGCTACGAATACAGGACAAGACAGTGAGCTGATTGCCGTGTTTGCAGCACCTTTATCAATCAATAGCAATAGGCCATCTTTGATTAATGATACGTTGACATTGAAGCGTAAAGCTTCTTATTCAGATATTCAAAGATGGGAAATTGAAACAGCATTAGTTCCATTTGAGAACCCTTCAGAATTTTTAGTTCAAAATGTAGCTGCAGGTTACTCTGAACCATTCTTTATTAGAATGCCTCAGATTTATAGGTCTGAAAAGATTTCTCAGACTCTATCTCCAAAGGTATTCTCAGGCGTTGCAGCTGGTAATACAGTTGTTAATATTACAAACGCAGGGTCTGGTTTGCCTGTTGGAGAGTTTATTAAATTTGCAGGTCATTCTAAGGTGTATATTGTAAAAGCATCTACCTCGATTGGTGGTTCTGTAAATCAGTTAACTATTTTTCCTAAGCTGTCTAAGTCAATTGCTTTAAATGAATCTGTTCTCTATGGGGATAAAGTCTCTATGGCAGCAATGTATGGTGATGATAGTAAGATAGGCATCAGTTACATTGACGGTATTTTATCTCAAGTTGACAGCATAACTTTAATTGAGGTGTTATAATGCTTCCAGTTATCAACAGAAATTATTCTCCTATATCAAGAGAAGACCATTACAATAAGATGCAGGCTTTTATAGACTCTTGTAAAGGTCTTCCGTCTAGTAAATATGAATACGAACACATCTTGTCGGATGGTGTTTATATTCGCAAGCTTAAGCTTAAAAAGAATACACTTGTTGTGGGTGCTGTACACAAGAAAGAAACAGCAATGATTATTTTAACAGGTTCAGTCAGGGTTTTCTCTGAGGATGGACTTGTTACATTGAAAGCCGGTCAAATTAAAATATCTCCTGTTGGTACACAACGGGCAGGACTAGCTTTAGAAGATACAACATTAGTCACACTTCACCGAGCTGATACTGCAGACTTAAAACAACTGATTGCAGAAATTGGTGAAGGTGATATAGACAATCTAAGTGGCGTCAATGAAGGGCGTTATAAACTATTTATAGGCGGAAGGAAAGAGATCGATGAGAAAATTCAGCCAGACGGTAAAGACGCTCTTGGGAACGGGAGTGTACAGCGGCTTCTTTTTGATTGATATGAATGTTAGAAACACTCTGCTTCGGTATACAACATTACCTTTTGATGCCGTAGTCAGTGGTGTAACATACAGTGCAGACAATTCTTTGGCAGGTGTAGACCCTCCAAAACTGTCTAGCAATACTGATAGAGAAGCTTTTAAGATTAAATTTGCAGATCCGTTGTTAACATACTCAGGTCTTGCTGATGAAATGATTGGTTCGAGAGTTACTGTACGAGGTGGCTTTTATAACACTTCTGGCTCCCCGATTATCGATTCAACAGGAACTCAAGTTCTGCAAAATGATCCTATTTTAAATTATACTGACTGTATAGTTTTGTATAAGGGTTTTATTGACATTGTAAGATATACAATATCAGAAGAAGACGGAGCAATCTTTGAAATAGAGTGTGCATCACCTATGGCAAGCTTAGATGCTTTAAATTCTTTTTATACAACTCAAAATTCAATTAGACAAAGAATACCTGCAGCGCAATGGAGTTCAGCACCAGATACGTGCTTTGACAATGTAGCTCTTGGTGGAAAGTCACAAGAAGTATTGTGGGGTAAAATATGAGTTTATTTTGGGTAGCTGTTACTGTAACTGTTGTCAGTGTTGGCTACAGTTTACACATGGCTCAGAAAGCAAGAAAAGCCGCTGAGCGAGCAAGAAGAGAAGCTGAACAAAAAGCTGAACTTCAAAAAGGCTTTCAGTTTACTGAAGAGGGTGAAGCTAAGGCAATTCCAATAATGTATGGCAGAGGAAAGATTGGAGGGGTTAGAGTTCATTTTAAGGTAACTGATAGTTATGCATTTGCAAATATAGCAGGTGGCGGCACTGTTTTTGAAAGCATGAAACAGCCTGACAACGCTACACCTATTGTTTACAGATTAGTCAATTCAAATGCAAACTGGACAGGTTCATGGTCATATGTTCCTTCCTCTATTGCAGAGTTTGCCTCAAATCCTGGTTGGATTGTTACTAAAGATGAAATAAACGTTTGGAAGTTACCTAATAGAGCCTTTGAAGGTGAAACTTTAATCTATACAGCACCAGCCGTAGATTTTGTGTTTTGCTCTTTTAAGAATGGCACAGACACTTCTACAAAGCCATCTGCTGCATTGCAAGCATTAGGGTTCCAATTTCCTGTAAGAACAAATACAGTTCCAGTCTTAGACAAGAATGTTTCTGGTGAAAAGAATGAGTTCTACTTCATTCAACAGGCAATTTGTCAAAGCGGTATTGCTAATATCTACACTGTAGATGTAGATCAAAAGCCATATACGTATGACGCATATAGCTATGGTTTAAGAATACATGCTTATAAAAACGGGTCTGTTGCAGATCCTTTGATGATCGCAAATGATTCCACTAGAACTAACGCTCGCTTTACTAATGTTGCTTATGCTACTTGTGCATTTAAGCTGAATAGGGATGATCCACAATATAATGGTACTCCTGAAGTTCAATTTTATGCAGAAGGTAATTTAGTTAAAGAAATTTTAAAAAATAGCAATAATTACTCATTAAGTAATTATAAAGTATACTCAAATAATTCTGCTTTAGTTTTGCTAGATTATCTTACAAATACTCTATATGGTAAAGGTGTTGCTGAGTCAGATATTGATTTAGAGTCTTTCTATAAAGCAGCTAAGATTTGTTCAATTCAAGTAAAATCTAATGTTGCTAATAAAGGTAAATTAAACTTAGCAAAGGCTGGCACAAAGAATATTTATCTATATGAGTGTAATTTGATATTAGACTCAGCCACATCTTCTAGAGATAATATTCAGAAGATCCTAGATACAATGGCTATGAGTTCGCTTGTTTGGACAGAGGGTAAATATAGACTTAATTTGCCTTATGCTTATGTTTTTACAACAGGTCTTACTTATCAAATAGACGATGTTGTTCAAATTACAGACAATAACAACAAAAACAGGCTTTTTAGAGCAATTAATACTACTGTTCAGAATCCTCTAATCAATGCAGCAGACTGGGTTGAAGACGCTATTCCTAGCGATGTTATTGATATTAACGATAATGACTTGGTACGAGATACTGAAGTTCTTGTATCTTGGCCTGATGCTTCAACAAAGCTTAATTTTGCGACTGTTAGATTTCTGAATGAAGAGAAAGACTTTTCAGAAGATACAATAAATTGGCCAGAAAAAGAGCCAACCGATGGTACGGCAATTTATCAAACATTTCTCACCGAAGATAATGGAATACAATTAGAAACAGAATCGTTTGAAGATGGATGTGTCACTCCATATCATGCATTGGCAAGAGCCGAACAAAAGGTTAGAGCTTCTAGAGGTGTTATTGTTTACAACTTTAAAGCTGTAGCTAGAGTGTTCACATTAGAGCCTGGTGATCTATTTGGATTTTCAAGTGAGTTATTTAAAATACCTTATACCATTTTAAAAGTCGATGAAATTGAAACTGAAGAGGGTGGTGTTGTAAAGGTCACTGGATCTACATTCGATGCAAGACTGCTGGCTTGGAATGTCCCAGACAATTTCTATGCACCATTACCAGATAATTTTGAAGGTTATTCGTTAAAACAAGCTAAAAATCTTAGAATGGTTTTAGGCGAGTCTAATAATAGAACTTCAAACTATCGATTAGAATGGGACAGTGCTGGCGATAATCGGGTTTCTAGATATATTGTAAAGTATACTTCAGACTCTATTAATAACATCACTTCTACTACTGTCTGGACTGAAATAATTACAACTTCAACACTCTCTTGTGAACTACCTGCATTAGACGGTAATTATACTTTTGCTGTTGTTTCGATGGCAGCAAACGGAAGACAAGCACCATTTAGAAATCTTATTGAAGGGTCTGCATGGCCTTTGATTAACTACACAATGTCTTCAGCCTTTTTAGAAGGGTTCGATTCACTCAATGTAGTTCTATCAAACGATGTTCATTCGTTGCTCTCTAATGCAGATGGCTTGGTGGCATCTCAAAGCTATGCAGGATCTGGAACTTCTGTAAAAGTTTATTCGGGTTCAACTGCACTTGTATATGACGGTGTAGGCGTTACTCCTGGAACCTGGAAAGTTACTGCTCCAGCTGGAAATCAAGTCGGAATTACAGCGGGTACAATAGCTGTAGATTCGACAGACAGTACTACAGCGATTGTTGGTAATCATTCCAATATGACTGCAAGTTCTGCTTATATTGATTATGTTATTGCTGGAACTACTATCTCGGGTGCTACCTTCCTTTTAAATAAGAAGCAAACATTTACAAAGGTATTTCCTGCAGCATCTGTTTCAGTATCTGCTTCAAGTCAAATCTTTAGCATTGCACAAAGTGGTACTGCAACACCTTCTGCTATAACATTCTCAGCAACGCTTCAAAACACAGCTCAGGCTATTAATTGGGATTGCGTTGGTGGAACGCTGACAGATGGTGCAAATAACACAAAGGTCTTGCAATATACTGATATGTCTCAAGAGCAAGCTGTTGTGACTGCAACTGCTGGTAATTATGCTGACAGAATCACAATCACTAAACTTAGAGAAGGTATTGATAGTTATGCAGCGTTTTTAACAAACGAGACGCATACGCTACAAGCAGATAGCTCAGGTGCTGTATCTAGCTTTGCGTCTGCTGCAACATCAATGATAATCTACAAAGGTACTCAACTTGATACAAGCAATTGGAATTTTCATGTTTCTGCTGTATCAACAGGAACTAAGTATAGAGACAATGATGATAATACTGATAGGGATGGCACTGGGACTACAAATGGCGTTATCTCAGCATTTCCAATCAAAGTAGTTGCATTGACTCAAGATGAAGGATATCTAGACATCACAGCCACTAGAACAGGTCAAAGCATAACAAAGCGCTTTACGGTTGCTAAGGCTAGATCTGGTTATGATGCAAAGATCTATTCAATATTGTTGTCTGCACCTGTTATTTTTAAGAACTCACCTACAGCTGCAATTGATGGTGTTCATACTAATATCACAGCAACTGGACAAGTGACAATTGGAAATACTGCTTCAACATTTGGTTATTTGACTGCAACTTACAATGGTGTGCAAGAAGCCGCTGCAGCTACTGCTAATACTATTACAACAGATATTGCAAACAATTCTGATATAACGTCTATAACCTTCAAGCTCTATTCTACTGAAAACAAGACTCAGCTGTTAGACTCAGTAACAGTTCCTGTTATTTTTAGAGGAGCTACTGGTGCAAGCGCTTTAAATATAGTGCTTACTAATCCAACTCATGCAATTCCATGTAATGAGTCAGGTGCGGTACAGTCATATGAAGGCTCCGGAACAGATGTTTTTGTATATGAAGGCGGAACAGCTCTGTCGTATGATCCTAATTATGATGGTTCTGTCAACGGCACCTGGAAGGTCACTGTAAACACTACAAACATCGTAAAGAGCACAACTCAAACAGATGAAGGTAGCTTTGTAAGATTTGGTGATCACAGCGGTTTGTCGCAAGGTACGGCCTCAATCACCTACACAGCAACTGGCAAAACATCTGAAGGCGTAGCGTTTTCAATTTCCTCTACGCAGACGTTTTCTAAAATTAATTACGGCGTTGATGCAAGATATATTTATATCTTCACAAGTGCTCCAGTAGTCTTTAAAGATGCTGCAAGTGCAAGCTTAGATGGTGTTCATTCAAACGTAACTGTAAAGGGTAGACGTGTTATTGGTGATACTGTTGCCGATTTTGGCTATGTTACTTATCAAACAGATAAGATGACAAACGAATCTGCAAGAGCTGCAAGTCACACAACCGAAATTGCTAATGACGCAGATATTACGTCTATTACAGTTAGACTATATGAAACAAACCAATCAACTGCAATTTTAGATACAGAGTTTATCCCTGTTGTATTTAAAGGTCTCAAAGGCTCTGGCGCTGTTAATGGAGTTCTCAGCAACGCAACTCATGCTATTCCTTGCTCTTCAGATGGTACTGTACTTGAAGATGGTTATAACAATTCTGGTACATCGTTATATGTATATGAAGGTGCTTCACGATTAGTATATGATGGACAAGGAACTTCTAATGGAACTTGGAAAGTAGATACTACAGCAACTGGAATTACAGTTTCTACATCTGTAACTGATGGCGGTGATTTTGTAACCTATGGAAATCATAGTAATCTTACAACTGAGTTAGCCGTAATTACGTACACTGTCACGGGTAAGACTTCAGAAGGTATTTCTTTTACTTTTACAGTTGACCAAACATTTGTAAAGGCAAGAAGAGGTGAGACCATAATTGAAGGCTATCTTACTAATACTGAGTACATTTTTGCTACGGACGAAAGTGGAACGGTAAGTTCTTATGCTGGTACGGGTGTAGATATCTCAGTATATGAAGGTAATACAAAGCTTTCGTATAATGGTGTTGGAACTTCTAATGGAACTTGGAAATCTGTAGCCTCAGCAACTAACATTACAGCATCTACATCTTTAACCGACCTAGGTACTGATGTTAGATACGGTGTTGTAGATGCTATCACAGCAGATTCTGCATATATTGATTTTACACTGACTGGTAAAAGCACTACAGGTAAGGCCTTTACTTTGGTTAAGCGTCAAAACTTTACTAAACGTAAACAAGGAGTTACAGGTAAGAAAACAGCAACGGTCCAACTATATCAATGGGCTACTGCTGCGCCGCCTACACCAACAGGTAATTCAACATGGACATGGTCTAGCTTATCAAACAGTGGATATGTCAAAGTTCCAAATACATCTCAAAATTTAGACTATTGGACAATATCAATTCCTGCTAATCCAGGTACACCTGGAATTAAGTTATGGACTGCAACAGTTAGGATTGAAGCGACAAATGCCGCACAAACAACAGCTGTTGACTGGACTAATGCACAAATATCTGCAATATCCCAGAATGGTCAAGCTGGAGTACATGGAGCAACACCTACTTTGTTTAAATGGGCTGCAACAATTCCGACAGCTCCAACAGGAACTAATACATGGACTTGGGCTGACAATGACTTTGATGGTGTAAGTACTGCAAATACAAATGCTGGCTGGTCTAAATCTCCTGGAGCAGCAGTAGCGGGTTATACCCTGTGGTCGGCTAAAGTTAATATTTCAGATTCTGCCTCAAACGCAACTACAACTGTAAACTGGTCTCTATCAAGTATTACTGCTGTTTCTTATGGTGGACAAGATGCTGCATCTTATACTGTTTGCTATGCTGTGATACCTGTTGCAACAGAAATCACTTCTTCTGCAAATATCGTTAAAAGTGGAACTGCTGTTCCTACTGCGGCAAACTCTGAAACTAGTTGGGGTGTGTCTGTAGCTTGGAGTACAACTGCGCCTGTTATTCCTGCCAATAATAGATTGTGGCAATCTGATGGTATTTACAATCCTGCAACAAATCAAACAACTTGGACTACACCATACTGGTCTTCATTGAAAGTTGGCTCTTTGTCGGCATTGTCGGTTAATACAGGACAACTGTCTGTTACCGGAACAATATCTTCTGCAAATGAAAATTTCAGTGTAGATGAGAATGGTAATGTAGTTATTAAGAGTTCATCTGGCAATAATAGACTGGAAATTAAAAACAATCAAATAAGTGTTGTTTATAATGGTGTCGTTAGAGTTAAAATAGGAGAATTATAAGTGTCAACACAAGGCATCAGACTATATGATGCTTCTGGAAATGTGACATATGACTCGGATACTGTCACTTGGAATCAAGTAGATTTCTTCTTGGTTTCTCGTGACAGTACTGTTTCAAAAGACTATTTGATCATTTCTGGAAGAGAAGTAATTACTTCACAAATATTCGTAAATGCCCCACCAAGCGATAGAAAGGCAATTGCATTTGATATCACACGAAACAATTACACAATAACTGTATCCGGTGGTAATGTAGATGCATTGATACTGGTGTTAATGAGATGAGCTACGGATTTTTAGCAACAAACAACAACAACCAAGTGTTAGTCTCTAGTGATACTAGAAATTTACACTTTATTCAAAAACTTACTACACCATTTGCTGTAGATTTATCCAGTGATTATTTTGGTGGTATTCGTAAGTGGCGTTATAGAGCTACTGTTAAAACAGCTCCTATGCCGTTCTTTACAATGCCTACGTCTGATTTTTACGGGGTAACTCAAATCACGCAAATTGATGCAAATACGTGGGATATTGAAGTAGTAAGATCTGGAACATCTACTACAGTACCTGAGTTATACATATTTGCAGATCCAAGAGGTGTTGATGCAACTGAAGCCTATGGAATGATTGTTTACAATGAGGATGGTACTAAGTCATTTGACAGCCGACTGCGCCCATTAGTTGCATTTGGAGCATCAACTGTAAATCATCCTAGCGTTCCAAAGGCTACCTCTAATTATGTTTTGTCAGCAAAATACTGCGAAGCTAGCATTGATTCAAGAAGTGGTGTCTTTCAACCAGACGCAAATGCGTTTAATAGCTATCCTATTATTGGAGCTGCTGCTGTAAAGCCAATGTATTTCTTCGCAAGTTTGGCTCAGTCAGAACGAGAATCCTTTTCTTATCAAAGTGAAGACGACTGTGACGGTGTGGATGCATATGGTGGCTGTATTGGCTTTGGAAGAGATTATCAGTGGTGGTCATGGTATTGGTGCTTTTATCGCGGTGGAATTAGAATCGGCTATGACCAGATTGGCCCAATAGAAGTTACTACTCATAGCTCAAGTATATTAGGTTTAACTCAGACTGCAAATTACCAAACATACTGTGATGACAATGGCTGCTCAGAGCAATTCACAGGCTACACAAATAATTATACAACATATACACCTGTTGAAAATGGGAGTACGTTCTTTGGAACTTCTGACGATGGTTATTGGTCTTTAGCTACGCCATTTGCAATTTGGTGTGGTAACAATGATAACACAGCAGCCATATCTACGAATGTAATCAATATTTCTACAAACGGATATGTTACCTTTGGCTCAGGCAATGGCTCAGCAACTTATATTGTAAGTGCTGTTAATCCTTCCTACTTTAAAGTAATGTTTGGCGGTGGTGATAGAAGAGCTATTGCATTGTATGTAACAGTACAAGGTTCTGCGCCAAATAGAACTGTTACTTACAGATACGAAGGTTACAAGAATTATAATAATACAACAGGACCTGCAGACATTAAGTTTGAGATTCGTTGTTATGAAAATAACAGATCAATTGATTTTATAGACGATGGTACTAACTGGTCTGGGTGGACTGGAATAACACCTGTATACGGAGCTGCATCTTCAACTACACAAATAGGTACATTACAAAGCACTCCATTTAATCTTAGAATTGCTCCAGGCTATGTCAAAAAGATGCAAGCTGGCTGGATTCCTCATACTTTTGGTTGCAACTGGAAATATGAAAAAGACAGCTCTTTTATTGGCATTGATACTGGCGGAGGCGGCTCTACTGGAGGCTCGTGGCCTTATAGCAATGAAACAATTAACCTTATAAACAACGCAGTTATTATTGGAGATGCTTCTTATTATGATTAAGCCATTTACAATCGATCGTATTGAAAATTTACCAAATGATATGGTAAAAATTTATTTTACAGCATATCGAACATATTGGGATAATGAAAACCAAAGAGGCATGACTCAAAAAATAGTTGATACAATTGTTGTTAAAACATCTGATAACTATGATAAAGTCGTGTATGATTATCTAAAAGATAGAGGGCTTATATCATGATTGAAATGATGGAATCAGAAGGATCAAACCCTAGAGTTGCATTTGAAATTGGTACTCCAGAGTTTAATGAAAAAGTTGAATTTCTTAGAACACATTTTAAAGATCACACTTATATAGAGCCTTCGTTATGGCGCTCTATTAGCTCTCATCAATTTAATCCAATTTATAATGATTATATAACGTCAATTGTATTTAGGAAAAAGCCTTTTTATGCAAATAAAGACCCTTTGATGATTGCAGTTGGTCGTAAATTCTTTATGCAGAACAAATGGATATATGATAAAGTTTACAATATTTTGCTAGACCATCCAGACATTGATTACCCACAAAATAGTTACCCAATTGCACTAGGTGA
>Ga0222712_10000593_pt1 | contig 47161 bp, 42 predicted proteins | sample C33_657DmetaG_FD_165043 | JGI IMG/M metagenome (GOLD analysis project Ga0222712, IMG submission 165043) | Estuarine water microbial communities from San Francisco Bay, California, United States - C33_657D | ecosystem: Environmental > Aquatic > Marine > Unclassified | place: USA: California... | reverse complement strand
CGGTCGCGAAGATAGTGAAACCGTACTTTCTGGATCAAGGGCTGCAGCTAAGGGTGGTTACGTTGCTGTTTCGGCTATGGCAAACACTTCACCGGTTGCAGATACCGCAGGGGTTGTAGAGCAGGTATGGCGATTAGGTCAAGACGCTGGATTGGTAGATGTTTTTCCCATTGGTGCTGTGACACAGGGATTACAGGGGCTAGCTTTATCTGAGATGGGTGCGATGGCGCATTCACAAGCAGCCGTTCGTATTTTTAGCGATGATGGAAACTGTGTCGCAGATCCTCTCGTTATGCGCCGCGCTCTGGAGTATGTAAAGCAGTTTGGTGGCGTTATCGCCCAACACGCGCAAGACCCTCGGTTAACCAATGGAGCTCAGATGAATGAGGGTGATGTCTCATCACGCTTAGGGCTAAAGGGTTGGCCAGCGGTTGCAGAAGAGGCGATTATCGCTCGTGATGTACTGCTCACTGAACACGTAGACTCTCGATTACATGTTTGTCATGTAACGACAGCGGGTGGAGTAGAGATTATCCGTTGGGCTAAGGCTCGCGGAATCAACGTAACAGCAGAGGTAACACCACATCATCTCCTTCTTACAGATGAGAGCGCTTCGACATATGACCCTATCTATAAGGTAAACCCACCACTTCGTACCGAAAAAGATGTTATGGCTTTGCGACAAGGGTTAGCCGATGGCACGATCGACATCGTTGCAACAGATCATGCGCCTCATCCGTCGGAGGCTAAGGAGTGCGAATGGCAGGAGGCAGCCTTTGGAATGCTGGGCTTGGAGACCGCACTAGCAATCGTTAACAAGACCATGGTGCAGACAGGGCTGCTTGATTGGTCGGGGGTTGCACAGAGAATGAGTATCTCGCCAGCTCGGATCGGTGGGTATAGCGAACACGGTCAGGAGTTATCTGTAGGAGCCCCAGCGCACCTGACTGTGATAAATCCAACCCTAACCACGCGAGTAGATCGAGACCTCGTAGCCTCTAAGAGCCGAAATACTCCCTTCCATGGAGTTGAACTTCCAGGTGTAGTTGTAGCAACCTTCTTTAAGGGGGAACCGACTTTTCTAGATCAGAAGGTGCGAGGTGTAAAGGCGTGAGTAAAGCTTTTCTCGTACTAGATGATGGAAGAGTTTTTGAGGGTCGCCCTTGGGCGGCAAGAGGTAAAACATTTGGTGAAGCCGTCTTTCAAACAGGTATGACCGGTTATCAAGAAACGCTTACAGATCCGAGTTATCACAAGCAAGTGGTGGTTATGACCGCACCGCATATTGGTAACACCGGTGTTAATAAACAAGATAATGAAAGCGGCAAGATTTGGGTAGCCGGTTTTGTAGTTCGCAATCCTTCAACACTGACGAGCAACTGGCGAAGCGAGAAGGATTTAGAGGCAGAGCTTGTCGATCAGGGAGTTGTTGGAATTTCGGGGGTTGATACCCGTGCGTTGACGCGCCACTTACGTGATCGTGGCGCGATGCGAGTCGGTATCTTTTCAGAGCTTGAGATGAGTCGCGAAGAGATGGTGGTCGAGGTGCGTAAAACTGCGCCGATGTCAGGCTCCTATCTCTCCGATGATGTTTCTACGGATAAACCGTACATAGTCAAGGCGATAGGACAGAAGCGTTTCACAGTCGCAGCTATTGATTTAGGAATTAAGGGCGCAACACCGCGAGCACTGGCCGCACGTGGCGTAGAGGTTCACGTCCTTCCTTACAACTCATCTCTTGCCGATATTGAAGCGATCCACCCGGATGGAGTCTTTCTCTCCAATGGTCCAGGTGATCCCGCAACGATGACTGCGGTTATTGATGTAGTACGGGATGTTCTCACCGCCGAGATACCTGTCTTTGGTATCTGTTTTGGACATCAGATACTTGGCCGAGCACTTGGCTTTGATACCTTCAAACTTACCTTTGGTCATAGAGGAATTAACCAACCAGTTCTAGATAAGAACACTGGCAAGGTAGAAATAACTGCGCACAATCATGGCTTCGCGTTAAAGGCGCCTACCGACGCTGTTTTTTCAACGGTGTTTGGGACCGGTGAGGTAACGCATGTAAGTCTTAACGATGGAGTTGTTGAAGGCTTACAACTTCTAGAACGTGGAGCTTTTAGTGTTCAGTACCATCCTGAAGCAGCTGCTGGACCGCATGATGCGGCCTATCTCTTTGATCGCTTCATATCTCTCATGGAAAAGTACCCACGCAAAGTAGGGGTTCACTAATGGCACGGGATATGTCGATTAACTCTGTACTTGTTATTGGCTCCGGACCGATAGTCATAGGCCAGGCGTGCGAGTTTGATTACTCTGGAACCCAAGCCTGTCGAGTTCTTCGTGCAGAAGGAATTCGGGTGATTTTGGTTAACTCAAATCCAGCGACGATTATGACCGATCCTGAGTTCGCTGATGCGACGTATATCGAACCGATTACGCCGGAGTTCATTGAGAAGATCATCGCGAAGGAGAGACCAGATGCGGTTCTAGCAACCCTTGGTGGCCAAACAGCTCTTAACGCAGCTATCGGTCTCTTTGAGGCAGGTACTTTGCAGAAGTACGGTGTAAAACTCATCGGTGCAGATGTTGCGGCGATAGAGCGCGGCGAAAATAGAGAGCTGTTTCGAGATATCGTCGCAAAGGTTGGCGGAGAGTCTGCAAAATCCATAATTTGTCACACGATGGATGAGGTTTTGGCGGCAGTAAAAACATTGAAGTATCCAGCTGTTGTGAGGCCATCTTTTACTATGGGTGGACTTGGTTCCGGTATTGCATTTGATGAAGAGTCACTACGACAGATTGCTGGAGCGGGTTTGCGTCATAGCCCAACTTCCGAGGTATTGATGGAGGAGTCGATTCTCGGATGGAAAGAGTATGAACTCGAGGTTATGCGGGACAAGGTTGATAACGTCGTAATCGTCTGCAGTATTGAAAATCTAGATCCTATGGGTGTGCATACAGGTGACTCCATTACTGTTGCGCCGGCGATGACTCTGACCGATGTGGAGTTCCAGAAACTTCGCGATCTTTCTATCGACATCATCAGAGAGGTTGGCGTCGACACAGGCGGCTGCAATATTCAGTTTGCTGTTAATCCAGATGATGGACGAATCATCGTGATCGAAATGAACCCACGAGTATCTAGGTCTAGTGCGCTGGCTTCTAAGGCCACTGGCTTTCCTATTGCAAAGATTGCGACCAAGTTAGCAATTGGTTACACCCTCGATGAGATTAAGAATGACATTACTCAGGTCACACCTGCCTCCTTTGAACCGACCCTAGATTACGTAGTGGTGAAGGCGCCACGCTTTGCTTTTGAAAAGTTTCAAGATGCCGACCCACGTCTTACAACGACTATGAAAAGCGTCGGTGAAGCAATGGCGATTGGGAGATCCTTCCCAGAAGCGCTCATGAAAGCTCTACGTTCACTAGAGCGCAAAGAGGCGATTTTTACCTTCCCGAAGGATGTTTCAGAATCTACTAAGTCAAAGTTGCTAGAGAGCATGAAGGTACCAACAGAGTATCGACTCCAACAGGTTCAACTAGCTCTTTGGGCCGGCGCTACTCCAGCGGAGGTTTTTTCAGCTACAAAGATTGATCCGTGGTATTTGCATCAGATCGGTCTGATCAATGCAGCGGCTCGCGAGATTTCTCAACCGGGGGAGTTAACGTACGAGATTCTCAAAGCCGCTAAAGAGATGGGATTCTCAGACTCTCAAATCGCGATACTGCGTGAATCTTCCGAAGAGGATGTGCGAAAAGCTAGACACCATCTAAGTATTCGACCTGTTTACAAGACTGTAGATACATGTGCAGCAGAGTTTGAAGCTTTCACGCCGTACCACTACTCGAGTTACGAGGAAGAGAGCGAGGTTCGCCCGCGCACTAAACCAGCTGTGATCATCCTTGGCAGTGGGCCCAATCGCATAGGGCAAGGCATTGAGTTTGACTACTCATGTGTGCACGCCTCATTTACTCTTCGCGAAGCTGGCTACGAAACAATCATGATTAACTGCAACCCAGAGACGGTTTCAACCGATTACGACACCAGTGATCGTTTGTACTTCGAACCGCTTACTCTGGAGGATGTTCTTGAGATTGTTCACGCCGAAACTCAGGCTGGACCCGTTCTTGGAGTAATCACTCAGTTGGGTGGACAGACACCTCTTGGTTTGGCTGCGGGTCTAAAAGCTGCCGGTGTAAATATCCTGGGTACATCACCTGAAGCGATCAACATGGCTGAGGAGCGTGGCGCCTTTGGTGACCTTTTGCTTGCACAGATGCTCAATGCGCCCGAGTTTGGAATGGCCTCTTCACATCTTGAAGCGTTACAAATTGCTCAACGTATTGGTTACCCAGTACTTGTTCGTCCCTCCTTTGTTCTGGGCGGACGCGGAATGGAGATTGTCTACGATGACGAGTCCTTGGCAGGGTTCATTTCGCGTGCAACGGATATAACACCGGATCATCCAGTATTAGTTGATCGCTTCCTTGATAGTGCAATCGAGATCGATGTTGATGCACTCTACGATGGAAAAGAGCTTTTCTTAGGCGGCGTTATGGAGCATATTGAAGAGGCGGGAATTCACTCCGGAGATAGTGCCTGCGTCTTACCAGCTCACACCATCTCGGAGGCTCAACACAAACAGATTCGTGAAGCAACGGTAAAGATTGCACAAGGGGTCAATGTGCGTGGTTTGATAAACATTCAATTTGCACTTTCCGAGTCAAAACTTTACGTCTTAGAGGCTAACCCGCGCGCTTCTCGCACAGTCCCATTTGTTAGTAAAGCCACTGGAGTGCCCTTAGCGAAAGCGGCAGCGCGCATATCGATGGGACAAACGATTGCAGAGCTGAGAGTAGATGGAGTACTTCCTTCTCATGGTGATGGAGTTGCTAAGGGAATCTCCGTGAAAGAAGCGGTTCTGCCGTGGAACCGTTTTCGCAGAACTGATGGACGTGGCGTAGATGCGGTACTTGGACCTGAGATGAGATCTACTGGTGAGGTTATGGGAATCGCCGCGACCTTCGGTGAAAGTTATGCAAAGTCGCAGATTAGCTCCTTTGGTCCGCTACCAAAGAGTGGGACCGTTTTCATCTCGCTAGCCGATAAGGATAAAGAGTCTGGATTAGCGCCAGCCAAGGCCTTTGTGGATCTCGGTTTCAAACTCTTAGCAACGGGAGGTACCGCCGACTATCTCGCGGTGAGGGGGGTTTTAGCGCACAAGGTTCGCAAAAACTCTGAAGGCGTTGGACCGTTGGGTGAGAAAACAATCGTTGAGCTCCTAAATAGCGGAGAGATCGATTTAGTTATCAACACTCCGGTTGGCAGGGGAACTCGCGCCGATGGGTGGGCTATTCGTACCGCAGCTATACAAAGATCGATTCCCTGCATCACGACTACAGCTGGTTTTAGCGCCGCGGTTGAGGGAATTCGCTCACTTCAAAAAGGTGAGTTAAAGGTCTGGCCTATTCAAGAATGGTTAAACTCTTAATGTCTACAATCAATAGGTCAGCCTCACAGTTCATAGCCAGTGTGGTCTCCAACAAAAGGGTGGGTCAGTACCATCAGTTAATTCTGCAGGTTGGCGATATTGTCACTTTTTGCAAGCCTGGCAACTTCATTGCCATCAAGGTGGGCGGAGAAAGCTCGCGAATGATTTTGCGAAGAGCTTTTGCTATCTCTCGCACATCTCAAAGCTCAAGCTTCGGGGGAACTATTGAGTTGATTGTTGCTCCCTTCGGATCGGGGTCGAGTTGGCTGTGCTCTCAGCCCGAAGGCTCTGAGTTAGATGTGGTCACTCCGCTAGGAACAGCTTTCGGAATTCCAACCGAACCAGTTAAGGCGTTGTTAGTTGGGGGAGGGTACGGCTCTGCTCCGCTCTTTGGACTAGCTGAGGTATTAAAGCTTCGCGGTTGCAAGGTAGATATGTTGCTCGGCGCGAGTACGGGCGGAAAGATTTACGCGCCCATGGAGGGCAAGCGTTCTGCTAACTCACTTCGAATTTACACTGAAGATGGTTCGATGGGTGAGAAAGGTAGGGTCACCGATCCCATCTGGGCGTTGGTTCAAGATAACGCCGTCGATGTCATCTACTCATGCGGGCCTATGCCTATGTTGGCGGCGATATCGAAGTTGGTAGAAGGTACAGATATTGTGCATCAATGTGCGGTTGAAGAGTCGATGGCGTGTGGTGTTGGCGTTTGCATGACCTGCGTTTTACCAGTTGCTAATGATCAAGGGCAGGTATCGATGTTGAGATCTTGCATCGATGGTCCTGTCATGGATGGATCCTTGGTGCAATGGGATTTAGTTGGTCAAGTACCTGAGGTGCATCAATGACCACATTTGATTTCTCAACCACCTTAGGTTCAGCTTGGTTTCCAACCCCCATCTTTACAGCTAGTGGCTGCGCAAGTTCGGGTAAAGAGCTTTCCCAGTTCTTTGATTTGAAGGATATCGGTGCCGTTGTTACTAAGTCGGTGATGTCAAAACCTCGACATGGACGTCCAACGCCACGCATGGCTGAGACTCCTTCGGGGATGCTCAATAGCATTGGGTTGCAGGGACCGGGAATAGACTCCTTTTTAGCCAATGACTTACCTTGGCTTATCGAACAGAAGTCTCGAGTTATCGTTTCAATCGCAGGTGAAACCGTTGAAGAGTATGCGACATTAGCTAGACGGATTAGATCGGTTTCTGGCATAAGCGCAGTTGAGGTAAACATCTCCTGTCCGAATGTAGAAAATCGCGGTTTAGTTTTTGCATGTGACCCTGATGCATCCCGAAGGGTTGTAGATGGAGTCAGAAAAACGATCGGCGGTGAGTTACCGATCATCGTAAAACTCTCTCCCGATGTTACAAATCTCCCCGAGATAGCTGCAGGGGTAGTAGATGTTGGCGCGGATGCGTTAGCCCTGATCAATACCGTCCTTGGAATGGTTATCAACCTTGACACGATGCGCCCGCACTTGGGAGGAAAGACTGGTGGGCTTTCAGGGCCAGCGATAAGGCCGGTAGCTGTTCGCGCGATTTATCAGGTACATGCCGCGCTTCCGAAGGTACCGATACTTGGCATGGGAGGCGTCTCTTCGGGGCGTGATGCGTTAGAGCTTATCTTGGCAGGTGCATCAGGGGTCTCAATCGGTACAGCGAGCTTTGGTAATCCAACAGCGTTAATGCAGGTTCAACATGAGTTGAAGGAGCTCTTAGTTGCACGCGGCTTTACCTCACTTTCTGCGGCGGTTGGTTTTGCGCATAGGGAGGAGATGTAATGGCGAAGGCACCGATTATTCTGGCGGTAGATACCTCCGATTTAGAGGTTGCAAAGAGTTGGATCAAGGCAACACAATCTAGTATCTCTGTCTATAAGTTGGGTCTAGAGTTCTTCCTCAACTTTGGAGCTGTCGGCGTCCAGGAGATTGTTGATCAAACCGGAGCATCCATCTTTTTGGATCTAAAACTTCACGATATTCCTCATACAGTTGCAGGTGCAGCTCGGGCTGTTAAAGAGTTGCATCCTAGATTCCTTACTGTTCACGCATCAGGTGGTTCTTCGATGATTAGTGCAGCCGTTAAAGAGCTACCTGATGTTGAAATCACCTCAGTTACTATCCTTACATCACTTTCCGAAGATGATCTTTTCCAAGTTGGTTTTGCAAACCCAGCGCTAGAGAGCGCTGTTGCACTGGCTAATCTTTCAGTGAAGGCTGGGGCTAGGGCCATCGTGTGCTCCCCACTTGAGGTCGCAGCTATTCGCAGCAGTGTCGGTGAAGGCATCACCCTTATTACTCCAGGGGTTCGCCCGACAAGTGAGGCTGGCAAGGATGATCAAAGTCGAACCATGACCCCATCGCAGGCGATAGCTTGCGGAGCCTCTTACGTAGTTATTGGCAGACCAATCACCGCTTCATGGCAACAAGGCGCATCAGCTATGACCGATAAAGCTGCTCAGATTGCAGAAGAAATTCTTAATCCTTAGAATGCGACCCTTATGCCAACACCTCCGCAACTCTCCCCAGAACAAAGAGCTGCAGCGTTAGCAAAATCAACTAGAGCGCGACAGGTAAGGGCGCAGGTAAAGGCAAAGGTTAAAAATGGTGATCTCGATATCGCCGCTGTCTTCTCGTTAGCCCAATCCGATGAGTCGATATCTAAGATGCGGGTTATTGAGCTTCTAGAGTCAATAACCGGTTTAGGTAAGGTTCGAGCACAGGCGCTGATGGAGCGCTTAACAATCTCACCCACACGTAGAGTGGGCGGACTTGGAGCTCTCCAACGCAGCGCCTTGTTGGCGCAGTTCTCGATTCCTTCAATAGATTCTAGGCTGGGTAGGTTAGTTGTTCTCTCTGGCCCAGGGGGAGTTGGTAAGAGTTCGGTAGCACGGGTACTGCGAACTAGGGATGAGTTTTGGGTTAGCGTTTCTGCAACAACCCGCCAACCTCGCACCAATGAGGTAGATGGCTTTGACTACTACTTCTATACAGATGAAGAGTTTGATCGTGCCGTAAAGAATGATCTTTTCTTAGAGTGGGCCGCTTTTGCTGGAGCTAGATACGGCACGCCTCGCACACCAGTTTTAGAGGCACGCAAACGAGGCAAAAATGTTTTATTGGAGATTGATATTGAAGGGGCAAAACAGGTTAAAGCAAAGGAGCCAGAAGCACTTCTTGTTTTCTTACAACCTCCTTCTTGGGAAGAGTTAGTTGCTCGCCTAGAAGGACGGGGCACAGACTCGGCTGAACGCCGCAGTGCACGTTTAGAGCTGGCTCAAGAAGAGCTGGCTCAGGCGCATTACTTCGATGAATCCCTGATTAATGATCAAGTAGAGAGCGTGGTCGAACACCTGATATCCTTGGCGACTTCATAGGTTCAACATAGGAACAACGGCGGGAGATTTCATGGACGGCATCACAAATCCACCAATCGACGAGCTTCTCGAAAAGAGTGGTTCGAAGTACAGCCTTGTTCTTTACGCAGCAAAGCGTGCTCGCCAGATTAACGCCTATTACTCTCAATTGGGTGAAGGACTCCTTGAGTACGTTGGTCCTCTTGTTGAGACTCATGTACATGAGAAGCCTCTATCGATTGCTCTTCGTGAGATTAACGAAGGACTTTTAACAATCGAAAATCTAGAGCCAACAGCTCAATAAAATCTACGCACCTCATGGCAAGTGATCGAGAGATAGTTCTCGGTGTTGGTGGCGGAATAGCTGCATATAAATCCTGTGATCTTTTGCGCAGGCTCCAAGATCATGGCTTTGCCGTTACCGTTGTCCCCACACCTTCAAGCCTGAACTTTGTTGGCGCAGCGACATGGGAAGCGCTTTCCGGCCGGCCCGTAACCTCGAGTGTTTGGGAGAGGGTTGATGAAGTTCGCCATGTCTTACTTGGAAAAAATGCCAATGCAATCATTATCGCTCCGGCAACTGCAGATCTCATCGCCCGAATCGCAGTGGGAAGAGCTGATGATCTACTTACAAACGTTGTCTTAGCATCTAAAGCTCCCATTTTTCTCGTTCCAGCGATGCACCCAGAGATGTGGAAGAACGCTGCAACCATCTCAAACGTCAAAGCTTTGCGAGCTAGAGGCTACTTCGTCATGGAGCCTGAAGTTGGTCGATTAACTGGAAGTGATGTGGGGCAGGGAAGGTTCCCTGAAGTGGGATCAATTGTTACCTCTTTCAAAGGGTTCCTCGGAGATAAGTTCGATTTAAGAGGTAGAAAAGTTCTTATTACCGCTGGCGGTACCCGCGAGGCGATAGATCCGGTTCGCTACATCGGTAATCGCTCAAGCGGAAAACAGGGTGTTGCTATTGCGAAAGCGGCATTTTCAAGAGGAGCCGAGGTAACTCTTATTCTGGCTAACTCAGATGAAGTGATTGGATCGGGTATAGAGGTTGTTCGAGTAGAAACCGCGGCGCAGATGGGTGCTGCCGTGGAATCAATCTTTGCAGCAACAGATCTCCTTTTCATGGCTGCAGCAGTTGCAGATGCTCGGCCTACCAATCTGTCCCAGGAAAAGATTAAGAAAGATAACCTTTCATCAATTTCACTCGTGGAAAACCCGGACATTCTTAAAGCTCTCAGTGCTATCAAAGGAAAGCAGATTATCTGTGCCTTTGCAGCTGAGACCAACTCCGATGTTTTGGCTGCGGGCCAGAAGATGAGAGATAAAGGGGCTGATTTGATATACCTCAACGATGTCTCAGAAGGTCAGATCTTTGGTAGCGAACAAACCTCGGGTCATATCATTGATGCAAACGGCTTGCACGCCTCTTATCGAGATATAACCAAGGACACGCTAGCCCATCATCTTTTGGATACAGCCGTAGATAAGTTAGGTTAAGACAATGTCAAAGCGCCTATTTACCTCAGAGTCAGTTACAGAAGGTCATCCCGATAAGATCGCAGATCAAATCTCCGATGCAATTTTGGACTCTCTTTTATCCCAAGATATAAAGTCCCGAGTGGCGGTAGAGACGCTTATAACAACTGGCCAGGTACATGTGGCAGGCGAAGTCACAACCAATGGTTATGCAGACGTTATGGGTATCGTTCGTGACACCGTGATTGGTATCGGATACGACTCCTCAGTCAAGGGCTTTGACGGAAATAGTTGCGGTGTAAGTATTTCTATAGGACAACAGTCTCAAGATATTGCACAGGGCGTTGACGATGCTTACGAAAACCGAGTCTCTTCATCTGTTGATCCCCTTGATTTACAAGGCGCTGGCGATCAAGGTTTGATGTTTGGTTACGCTTGTGATGACACAAAAGAGTTGATGCCTCTTCCAATTTGGCTGGCACATGAACTAGCAGCACAGCTCTCTAGTGTTCGAAAGTCCGGTCTCTTGCCTTATCTGCGCCCAGATGGAAAGACTCAGGTAACGATTGAGTACGACGGAGATAAGGCGATAGCTTTGGATACGGTGGTAATCTCAAGCCAACACTCTGAAGAGGTCGATGTATTAAAGAAACTTACACCTGAGATTATCAAGCATGTTATTGATCCCATTCTTGAAAAGATAGATTTACCGCGCTCAAACCTTCGCACTCTAATTAACCCCACTGGTCGCTTTGTCATCGGTGGCCCTATGGGTGATGCCGGATTAACCGGTCGAAAAATCATTGTCGATACTTACGGAGGAATGTCGCGTCACGGGGGAGGGGCTTTCTCAGGAAAGGATCCTTCTAAGGTGGACCGCTCTGCCGCATATGCGATGCGTTGGGTCGCAAAGAACGTCGTTGCTGCAGGTTTAGCCCGTCGTTGTGAGGTTCAAGTAGCCTATGCAATCGGAAAGGCTCAACCCGTAGGTGTCTTCGTTGAAACATTTGGCACCGAGACGGTTCCTGTAAACAAGATTCAAGATGCGGTCTTATCAACCTTTGATCTACGACCTGCTGCAATTATTCGGGATCTAAACCTCCTTCGTCCGATCTACTCAAAGACAGCGGCTTACGGTCACTTTGGAAGAGAGCTACCGGAGTTCACTTGGGAGTCGACCTCTCGCGTATCCGCACTGCAAGCCGCAATTAAGTAGGGGTAAATGGCGCAGGTGAAGCCGCTGCGCATGAAGGTGCAGCGCGCGCAGTCAGTGCAAAAGACCGCCCCAGATGGCCAAAGCACTGTAGAGGTACTTGTAGATACAGGTGTATTCCATATCGATAACCTCTTTTCCTACGCGGTGCCACCAAACCTCTCGGAGGATATAAGAGTTGGTCAACGCGTTAGCGTTCCTTTCGGTAAGCAAACCCTTGAAGGAATAATCATTACTGTGGGTTCTACCCCCTCCGACTCACCACTCAAATACATCAACTCCATAATCTCTTTGCACCCAGTCCTTGATCCGCAGTCAATCAATCTCATTCTCGACTCGGCAAAAAGATGGACGGCCCACCCCTTTGATATTGTCAGATCAGCGATACCTCCTCGTGTGGCAAGTGTTGATAAGAGCTATATCTCAGAGTCGAGTTCACAGAGGTCCAATACGAAGCGTCGCACAAAACGAAGTTACTACCAGTTTTCACCGGGAGAGAATGAGTTTGAAACCCTTGCAAAGCAGAGCTTTGAAGCGGCTAAGGAAGGTCAGGTCTTAGTTGTTCTGCCCGACCTCCGAGATGTTGAAAAGTTTGCCTATGAGATCTCTCAGATTTCGCAGGGTATACATGCCCTACGTCTAGATGCAAGCATGGACCGCACCTCTCGGTATCGCAATTATTTGGATGCGGTCAATGGAGTGGCTGACATCATCTACGGTTCTAGAAGCTGTGTTTTTGTTCCGATGCCAAATCTGTCGACAATCTTCCTGCACAGAGATGTGTCAGAATCGCATTACGAGCTAAGAACTCCAGGTTGGAATGTTCGAGATGTAGCGGTGCTGCGTTCGATGCAAAGTAAGTGCTCCTTAATTGTTACCGGTTTTTCACCCAGCTCTGAAGTCGCAAGATTGATTGAGGTCGGGTGGATGCAGGTTTCGCTGAAAAAGAGCCGTGTTTTGGCCAAATCGTTTCCGCAAACTCATGGAGAGCTACTGCCACCACGCATCTTTGAGTTCGTCCGTAGTGGCTTAAAGCAGGGACCGGTTCTCTTTCTGGCTCCGAGAAAGGGGTACGCCTCTTCTCTGATCTGCTCACGCTGTCGAAACATTGCTCTCTGCGATTGCGGAGGTAAACTTTTTAAGGCTTCTCAAGCAAGCGAAGTATCATGCTCACTTTGTTCCAAGCTTGTTAATGCCTGGAAATGTTCATGGTGTGCAAACGATAAACCGCTCTTGCGTGGTCGAGGCTCGGCTCGATTTACGGAGGAGATTGGTCGCGCGTTTCCTGGATTTCCGGTGATTACATCAGAGCTAGGAAGTATTCACGAGTCAATTCCTGCAAGACCTTCTCTGGTTATTGCAACTCCCGGCTGCGTACCAACCGTTGAATCCGGCTACGGCGCTGTTGTAATACTTGAAGCCTTAGGCCTGTTAACTCAACTTGATCTGCGGGCGCAGGAGCGCGCTCGTGAACAGATTTATTCGGCGGCCGCGAAGGTGAGTCCGCAAGGAGGTGTCGGCTTTGTACTCGAGGCAGATAATCCTGTTATTGGCTCTGTTGCTCGCTGGAACCCTGCGATATTAAGCCAAGCTGAGCTTCGTGAACGCATGGAGGTCGCGTTGCCACCTTTTGCTCGCTCTGCCGTGATTGAGACGGCTTCGTCAAAAGTCATACAGATCTTAAATGGTTTTCGAAAGGCTCAAGAGGATGGGCGAATTCCAGCAGGGGTTAGAGTCTTAGGACCATCTACATCAAAGCCTGGGCGATCGAAGATAGTTTTCCTAGTTGAGTTAAGTCAGAGCGCGGAGCTCTTTCAATTTCTCCATGAGTACCAACGAAGATTAAGCATGAGCAAGAAACCATTGGATATGTTGCGAATAGATCCATACTCACTATCCTGAGATAGAATGCGCGTATGTCAATTCAGCAGATACGTCTCTTCGGGGATCCTGTATTGAGTACGCCCGCCTCCGAGGTTGTTGATTTTGACAAAGAGCTACGTACCCTTGTCGCAGATTTAACCCACACTATGCAGAACGCGCCGGGAGTTGGATTGGCAGCGCCACAAATAGGTGTTCCTTTGCGCGTCTTTGTCTGGGATATCGATGAGGCACTCGGACATCTAATCAACCCAACCCTTGACCTAAGTGATGAGCTTCAGGAGGGAGAGGAAGGGTGTTTGAGTTTCCCTAATCTTAGTTATGAGACTCCCAGAGCTTTTCGAGCAGTTGCCAAGGGTTGGAACATGCACGGTGAACCCATCGTGGTGGAAGGGACCGAGCTTTTAGCTAGGTGTCTACAGCATGAAAGTGATCACCTGGATGGAGTTCTCTTTATTGATCGACTTCCAGATGCTGAGCGTAAAAAGGCGATGAAGGAGATACGCAACTCCGATTGGTTCTCGGAGGCTACTCGTATGGGCTCTACCCCGCAGATAAAGCTCTCTCCGCACAATACTTTTGGCCTTGGTCTGTAGTGAAGATTGCTGTTGCGGCCACGCCAGATGTAGCGATTCCAACTCTAGAGTTAATCAAGAAGAGTCGGCACACATTAGAGCTCATCATTACACAACCAGATCGACCAGCAGGACGCGGCAACTCGATGAAGCAGAGCGCTGTATCGCTGTGGGGCGATAAGAACCAAACCCCCGTGATCAAAGCTCAATCGATGGACGAAATTCGCGCAGCGATAAAGGATATCGACTGCGTTGTCACCGTTGCCTATGGCGTTATTCTGCCGATTGAGGTCTTAGATACTCCGAAACATGGATTTATCAACCTGCATTTCTCGCTTCTACCAAAGTGGCGAGGTGCGGCTCCTGTGCAAAGATGTCTTGAGGCAGGGGATAAGCAGACCGGTGTGACGGTTTTTAAACTTGATAAAGGAATGGATACCGGTCCTATATATCTCAGCAAGGAGATTGATCTCTTAGGTACTGAAACATCCATAGATCTCTTCTCGCAACTTTCAGTAATTGGCGCTGATGCAGTTCTTGAAGCGCTCACTCTCATCGAAGAAGGCTTTCATCCTTCGGATCAAGATTTGGTTGGAACGTCGCACGCAGCCAAGATCACAAAGGATGAGGCTCTCATCAATTGGCAAAGATCTAGCGCAGAAGTTGATCGTCAGATTCGTGCTTTCATGCAGTCACCAATCTGCTGGAGTACCTTTCGCAATGAGCCGCTTCGAATTCTTTCTGCGGAAATCTCCGACAATGAGAGCATCAAGAGTGGTCAGATCGCTGTTGTCGACGGCAGGGTGCTTGTGGGTACCTCAGATTTCGCACTGATTCTGAAAGAGGTAATTCCTTCCGGTAAGCGCACCATGTCGGCGATGGAATGGGCTAATGGAGCAAGATTTACCCCCGGTGAAAAGCTTGGTTAAAGGTAGAAACAGCTCTTTCAAATCACCAAAACCTGATGCACCCAGGTTGCTAGCCTTTGACATTTTGCATGAGGTAAATCGGAATGGTGGATACTCCAACCTTTTGCTACCGGCTGCCTTAAGTAAAAGTGGATTAGAGCAAAGAGATAAAGGCTTTGTAACTGAACTTGTCTATGGAACGTTGCGAATGCAGGGAAGACATGATTTTATATTCGAGCAGATCAGCGATCGCCCTTGGCTTGAAGTAGATGCGGGGATTGTCGATATTGCAAGGCTTGGAGCGCATCAACTCTTTGAAATGCGGGTTCCAGCACACGCCGCGGTTTCAGCTACCGTCGAGCTTGCACGAAAGGTTTTGGGGGAATCAAAGGCTAGCTTCGTAAACGCTTTGCTTCGCAAAGCAAGTGCAAAAACCCTCGAAGAATGGCTAGCTCCTTTGAACGACGAACGGGATATCGTTGTAAGACTTTCTATCTTGCACTCACATCCGGAGTGGATTGTCTCTGCTTACTTTGATCTTTTGAAGGATTACGATGAGGTAGAGGCTGCATTGGCGGTTAATAACGTACCGGCTCGTCCTACCTTAGTAGCGTGGCCTGGCTTTTCTACAAGGAACGAGCTGGTTGCATTAGGTGCCACAGCGACCAACTTCTCGCAATTCGGTGCAATCTTTGATGGTAATCCAAGCTCTCTCGAACCAGTGGTGAGCAGGCGTGCAGGCGTGCAGGACGAAGGCTCACAACTTGTCGCGGTGATATTTGCCGCCGCCGCTTCTCGGAAGCTTCGTTGGTTGGATCTATGTGCAGGACCAGGTGGAAAAGCAGCTTTACTTTCAACCTTGGCTAATGGAGCGCAACAGCGATTTACAGCCAATGAGGTCTCGCAAGTCCGTGCACGACTTGTTGAACAAGTTGTACATGGTGCACGTGTATGGAACGGAGATGGACGGGAGATTGCTCAGCATCAGGAGACGTTTGATGCGATTTTGGCGGATGTGCCCTGCACTGGACTCGGAGCGCTGCGTAGGCGACCAGAGGTGCGCTGGAGAAGGCAGCTATCTGATCTCCGTGAACTCACATCACTGCAGATGCAACTAGTTGATGGTGCGGTATCTGTCCTTGAGGTTGGGGGAGTGTTCGGTTTTGCAACATGCTCACCTCACTTCGCAGAGACAAGGGTTGCCGTAATGGACATCCTCAAGAAGTACCCACAGTTGAGATCGGTAGATGTTTCACCTTTCCTGCCAGACAATCTCGTCGATGCTGTCGATAACGGCAATCTTGCCCTGTGGACTCATAAACACAACACTGATTCAATGTTCCTTGCGCTCTTCGAAAGAATAGAATAGGACCATGATCAAAGAGATACGCATCACGCCAAGTATCCTCAACGCGGATTTTTCTGATCTAAAAAACGAGATAGCAAAGATTGCAGACGTCTCAGATCTTCTGCATTTAGATATTATGGACAATATCTTCGTTCCAAACTTTACATTTGATTTCCAAGCAGCAGAGGCGATCATCACTCAATCCTCTCTTCCAGTAGATGCTCATCTGATGGTTGCCAATGTTGATTCGATAGCTCCTGCTTATGCTGAGGCCGGCTGCGATAGCGTTACCTTTCACGTGGAGGCGGCTGCAGATATCTCAATGACAATTAAATCGATAAAAGCCCTAGGTTCCAGGGCTTCGATGGCCATCAAGCCTGAGACTGATCTAAATTCATACTCTGATTTTCTTGACGATATTGACATGATTTTGATTATGACCGTTGAACCAGGCTTTGGAGGTCAAAGTTTTCGAGAGGATATGCTTCCTAAGATCTCTCAGGCCAAAAAACTCATTGGAGATAGACCCATTTGGTTGCAGGTAGATGGTGGCATCTCTGAGAGAACTATAGAGATGGCGTCGGAGGCTGGTGCAGATACCTTTGTAGCCGGCAGTGCGGTTTTTAACTCTGATAATCCAGCGGCCATGGTTCAAACTCTAAGGCGCCTAGCCCAGGGCAAATAGTTCCAACCTATGAGAATCGTCCCCAGCTAATTGAGAGAAGGATGGAGCACTACTCCAGTAAACTTTGATCATGAAAAGCTTTGATGAACTCTGGCAACAACTTGTAGAGACGGCGGCGAACCGCCCTGAAGGCTCTGGAACAGTCGCAGCACTTGATGCAGGCGTTCATACAATAGGTAAGAAGATTCTGGAAGAGGCTGGAGAGGTCTGGTTGGCTGCAGAGCATGAAAGCGACGCGGAGTTAGCGCAAGAGATTAGTCAGCTGATTTATCACCTACAAACAATGATGCTGGCACGCGGTTTAAAGCCTGAAGATATTTATCGTTACCTATAGGAATTGAGAAGAAAATGTTGAGAGTAGCTGTGCCGAATAAGGGTTCTTTAGCAGATGCATCGATTGCGGTACTGAAAGAGGCTGGTTATCGCCAACGAACCGACTCACGTGATCTTGTTCTTATCGACCCCGACAACAGTGTTGAGTTCTACTATCTCAGGCCTCGCGATATCGCCGTGTATGTGGGCTCTGGAGAGTTAGAGGCTGGAATTACAGGGCGCGATCTTCTGATAGATGCTGGGGCAACGGCGCAAGAGGTACTCGCATTAGGTTTTGGTGGTTCAACATTTAGATTCGCAGCGCCCGTTAACTCGAACTGGTCGATCAAGGATATTGAAGGCAAACGAGTTGCAACCGCCTACCCTGGGCTTGTCTCGAACTATCTTCGCAAAGAGTCGATTTCAGCACAGATTGTTCGTCTAGATGGTGCCGTTGAAAGTAGCGTGCGCCTTGGGGTGGCCGATCTGATCGCTGACGTTGTGAGTACTGGTAATACCCTTCGACAGGCAGGGCTTGAAGTATTTGGCGAATCTATTTTAAATAGCGAAGCGATATTGATAAAGCGAAGTGGAGAGAGTGTTCCGGTCGGACTTGAAGTCCTCATTCGCCGACTTCAGGGTGTAGTTACCGCTAGGCAGTATGTACTTTTGGATTACGACATACCCAAGATCAAAGTTGATGAGGCGTGCAAGATTACTCCTGGCCTTGAATCGCCAACTATCTCTCCACTACAAAAGCAGGACTGGGTTGCGGTGAGGGCTATGGTCAAGCGTGTCGATACCAACCAAACTATGGATGAGCTGTGGGCTCTGGGAGCGCGCGGAATTTTAGTAACCGATATTCACGCCTGTCGTCTTTAAACTACTTTCTCTCGGTTGCTCCCGCAGCCTCAATATCCTCACGAGATATACCGAGTAGATAAAGCACAGAGTCTAAGAACGGTGCGGTTATTGAACTATCTGCGGCCGCTTTCACCGCAGGTTTGGCGTTAAATGCAATACCTAACCCTGCTGCCTCGATCATATCCAAATCGTTTGCACCATCGCCGATCGCAATAGTTTGCTCTAATCCAACGCCGTGCTCTCGTGCAAAATCGCGCAACGCCACAGCCTTGGCAGCTCTATCGATTACCGGCCCGGTGATTTTTCCAGTGAGTTTCCCATCGGCAACCTCTAACTCATTTGCACGGTAGTGCTCGATTCCGAGATCCTTCAGTATCGGTTCAATCACAGAGGTAAAGCCTCCGGATACAACTGCGATGTGATGACCGAGTTTTTGAAGTGTCTTAACAAGGGTTTTAGCACCAGGGGTTAGGACGATCTGCGCCCGTACATCATCGATAACGGATGAGGGTAGTCCGGCAAGAAGGGCTACACGCGCGCGAAGGCTGGCTTCAAAATCAATCTCACCGCGCATCGCCGACTTAGTTATCGCCGCTACCTCTGCCTCAACGCCAGCGCGGGCTCCGAGCAGTTCGATAACCTCTTGTTGAATCAAAGTTGAGTCCACATCCATAACCACCATCTTGACCGCCCAGCGCATTAAGCCGCCAGGAGATACCGCGATATCAATCTGTGCTTCAGCTGAGATAGCAGCCAATCTCTTTCGTAGCTCTGAGGTTGATGATCCAGAGACGATGAACTCAATGGCGGTTACTGGATAGCTTGCGGTGCGATGAATTCGCTCAATGTTTCCGCCAGCGAGTGAGATCTCTTGAGCAATGAGAGAAACAGCGGCAGGTTTAAGGGTAGAACTCATAGCTACGATATGGCTCAAGCCTGTCTTGGCTGCGATGCTCTCCTTTTCTTGATTCTCAAAAGCGGTCGCAATATCAACATCGAGTTTTGCAGCACAAGCGTTTAAATCCTCTTCAATCGCCTTTGCGTGCGCAGGGGAGAGGGATATTAGGAGAGTAAGAATCAAACGATCTCTGATGACTACCTGTTCAATATCAAGGACGCTTACTGCAAAGGGTGCCAGCGTCTCAAAGAGCGCAGAGGTTATTCCGGGGGAGTCAACACCTGAAAGGAGCACTAACCCCGTGAACTGTTCCTCAGATGTACTCATAATGAGAGTAGATTATCGCGAATCACTCACCCTGCCCGGCCTATTTAAGCCAAATCTGCCTCAGATTACCGATATCTTTTTCGCCTATGGAAAATCAAGTCGTCTTATCTCTGTCTCAGGTATCTGTCATCCGAGGCGACCGAACGATACTTGGACCCATCGATTTTCAAATTCAAAATGGTGAGCGATGGGTAATCCTGGGTCCGAATGGAGCCGGAAAATCTACTCTGCTAAATATTTTAGCCACAAGAATGTTTCCAACTTCTGGAACCGTAACAGTCTTAAATCAGCAGATGGGCAAGGTGGATCTCTCTGAATTACGGACGCGAATTGGAATTTGTGCGGCATTGATATCTGAGGATATTCCGGGTGATGAGATTGTTAGGGATGTTGTCTTGACAGCTGCTTACGCAATTCTTGGGCGATGGAATGAGGTGTACGACCTTTGGGATGAGTCCCGCGCCGTCTCACTTCTAACTACCTTCGGGGTACGTGAGTTAGCTGATCGAAGGTATTCAACCTTGAGTGAGGGTGAACGAAAGAGAGTTGCCATAGCCAGGGCTCTCATGGCCGACCCTGAACTTCTCCTCTTAGATGAACCCGCTGCGGGCCTAGATCTGGGTGGGCGCGAGGATCTGCTTAAACGCTTTGCAAACTTTGCCGCCGATCCAACCTCTCCGGCCTCAATTCTTGTTACACATCACATCGAAGAGGTGCCACAGGGCACTACTCACGCACTTGTTCTCAAAGATGGAAAGGTTGCCGTCAGTGGGCCAATTTCACAGGTCATTACCTCTGAACACATGAGCGCAATCTTTGAAACTCCTATCGAGGTAAGCTTTGATGGAAAGCGATTCTTCGCACGAAGTTCATGAGATCTTTTGAAGAACAGTTACATCCATCCTGGAAAGCTAGCTTGGAACAGAGCTTAGATTTATTGAATGAGATTGAAAGAAGAGTGGCAAGAACAGCCTTCTTACCAAAACACGACTTTGTTATGCGCGCTCTTAGTAGAGACATTGATGAGGTCAAGGTTGTTATCTTCGGACAGGACCCTTATCCAAACCCAGAGTATCCCGTTGGACTCTCCTTCTCAGTTACTAGAGATACAGCAAAGCTTCCGCAATCGCTTCGCAATATTTTAAAGGAGCTATCGGCAGATCTTGGTGTAGAACAACCACATCACGGAGATCTCTCGCAGTGGCAGGATCAAGGCGTGCTTCTTCTCAATAGGGTCCTGACCATCTCCGCTGTAGATAAAGGTTCACATAGCGATGTAGGTTGGCAGAAGATTACCGACGAGGTAGCCAAGGTTTTAGGTGAGCGAGATGTAGTGGCCATTCTGTGGGGTGAGAAGGCATCAGAGTTAGAGAAGTATTTTAGGTACGTCGTTAAGAGTGCGCACCCAAGCCCTCTATCAGCTTACAAAGGGTTTCTGGGCTCTAAACCATTCAGTAGAGCCAATGACATGCTCAAGGAATTAAATAGATCTCCTATTGATTGGCGCTTGTAAAGAAAATAACTCAGCCCCCAAGTCGCCTTGAGGGCTGAGTTATTACTAGCTTCTTTCTATCCTATCCAGGTATTTATTGGAGAAGATAAGAAGTAGATCATAAAGAGACCTGATACAAGGAGCATCAATGGATGTACATCCTTGCGGCGACCTTGCAGGTATCTAATTACTACGTATGAAACAAATCCTGCTCCGATACCTACAGAGATATTGTAAGTAAATGGCATCAAGATAATTGTTAAGAATGCAGGGATAGCGATACCCAGATCCTCCCAATCAATTCCCTTGATCTGAGTCATCATCAAGAAACCAACGATGACTAGGGCTGGTGTAGCAGCCTCGTAAGGAATGATTGCAACCAAAGGTGAAAGGAAGGTAGTTAGGAGGAAGAGGGCTCCAGTAACAACTGAGGCAAGCCCTGTTCGCGCTCCTTCACCTACACCTGATGCAGACTCGATATAGCTGGTGTTTGATGAGATGCTTCCAGCTCCTCCAGCCATAGCTGCGATGGAGTCAACGAGCAGGATTCGATCGTTGTTTGGAACGTTTCCATCACGATCGATCAAGCCTGATTCATGTCCAATTGCTGTAACTGTTCCGACTGTATCGAAGAAGTCAGAGAGCAAGAGTGTGAATACGAGCAGAATTACAGTGACCAGAGGAACTCGATCAAGGGAGCCCAAGAGATTGAACTGACCAAAGAGTGAGAAGTCTGGGGTAGCTGCGATGGATTCTGGCATCGCTGGAACGTTGAGGTTCCAACCCTTTGGATTTACATCTCCAGTTGCTCCGTTAAACAAAGGTCCGATCTTGAAGGCGGATTCAACTGCCACGGCAGCGGCGGTTGCAACGACGATGCCAATAAGGATTGCACCCTTAACCTTCTTGACCAGCAAGCCGATAGTGAGGAAAAGTCCAAGTCCGAAGATGATGATTGGCCAACCAACGAGGGTTCCACCATCACCGAGAGTTACCGGAACAGGCCCAGCAGAGGTACGACGTACAAAGCCTGCATCGACAAGACCGATGAGAGCGATAAAGAGTCCGATACCTACAGAGATAGCGATCTTGAGCTGTGCTGGAACCGCTTTGAAAACAGCTGTTCTAAAGCCTGTCAATACGAGAACGGTGATGATAATTCCTTCAATAACGATAAGTCCCATTGCATCTGCCCATGACATCTGAGATGCGATTCCAACAGCAACGAATGTATTGAGTCCAAGTCCGGTAGCAAGAGCCATTGGGTAGTTACCTACAACGCCCATCAGAATTGTTAATAGCCCTGCGATTAATGCTGTCATAGCGGCTACGAGAGCAAGGTTTGGTGCATCTCCACCACCGATGTACTTGCCATCTGCATCCTTGGTTAAACCAATGATCAGCGGGTTGAGAGCGACGATGTATGCCATTGTGAAGAACGTAACGAAACCGCCACGAACCTCACGAGCGACAGTGGAGCCGCGTTCTGAGATTTTGAAGAAAGTATCGAGCATGACGTACCTTTCTAATTTTGTTATCGGGGGTGTTTGCGACCCCGTGTGAAGTGACGGCTCACAGGCCGAGGGAATACGAGGAAAGTACCTGTTGAACTCAGTTACTTGGAGGAAAGGCGCGCTATAACGCCGAGAAAGATTGCTATCGATTGACCCACGCCGAGGGCAAATATCGCAGTTCCCAGCCCAAAACGGCCTCCTAAGGTGATCCCGATAAGTGCCACGGTGAGCTCTATCCCTAGCCGCACGCGACCTATGCGAACCCCTGTGACTCGATGGAGCCCAGTCATTGCCCCATCCCTTGGCCCAGGCCCAAGCGCACAGGTTATGTACAAAGCTGTACCAATACCAACAAGGGCTACGCCTAAGAGCGCGCTAGCGATACCAGGCAGAAGCTCTGTCTGCATTGGAAAGTTATTAACCCCGAAATCGATGGCTATAGCGATTAGAAACATATTGGCAAAGGTGCCAAAACCAGGTTTGACCTTCAATGGAATCCAGATGAGCATCACTAAAGCGCTTATTAGAAGTGTTGATACTCCTAAGGAAATCGATGCTCGCTCTGATACTCCCTCAGCGAAGATCGTCCATGGAGCGTTGCCCAGATTGGATTGCACGACTAGAGCATCACCTATTCCAAAGAGAATGAGTCCAAAGCTAAGGATTAGAACTCTAGAGACGGAAAGATCCCAAAGGTGGCTAGCTCTCCAAGGAGTTAAAGGCACCGTCTTATGAGGCTTAAGGTGGGATAGGAGAGCCTTGAAGTTCATCACGGGAGTATATCTGTGCGCCGTCTTTCATTCATCAACCTTGACCTATGATTGGTTCATGTTCATCGGTTTAGGAACTCTCATAAACGTTCTAGCAATAATTGTTGGAGCAGCATTGGGAGTGGGGGTCGGAGCGAAACTATCTTCACGAACTAGATCACTCATCACCGACGTTTTAGGTTTGGTAACCCTCCTTGGTGCTTCTTCAGCGCTTATTCCAATGTGGAGCGAGCGTTATACCTCTGCGCTTCCTAATGGTTGGCCTCTTTTAGCCGTCCTTGCATCCCTGCTAATTGGGGGAGTAGTTGGCTCAGTACTTAACCTGGAGTCTCGCCTAGATAACTTTGGTGAGTTTTTGCGACGTAAGTTCGGTGCGCAGGAAGAAGGAACCTTCATTGAGGGTTTCGTTTCATCATCGCTTCTCTTTGTCATCGGTCCACTAGCAATTCTTGGTGCAATTAGCGATGGAATGTCCAACGGTATTGACCAGCTCGTTCTGAAGTCCTCACTCGACTTCTTCGCGGCTATGGCCTTTGCGGCAAGTTTAGGATGGGGAGTAGCGGCTTCGGCTATTCCTGTTGGGCTCTACCAAGGCGCTTGGACGGTGATTGGCTTTGGACTTGGATCTATTCTGGCTGGTTATCAAATCGACGCTATGACCATTGTTGGCGGTTTAATGTTGGCCAGTATCGCCCTGAGGCTACTTAAGATCCGAGAAATTGCAGTCGGAAACTTACTCCCGGCGCTGTTCATCGCCCCTATTTTCGTAGGGGTTCTCAACAACTTTCTTTGATGCTTAAGTTTTTGATTTGCCTTTAGAAGGTAGATGCATCAATAACAAATCGATACTTCACATCACTAGCAACTGTGCGTTCGTAAGCGGTGTTTATGTAATCGGCGTCGATAACTTCGACATCACTGACGATGCTCTTTTCACCACAGAAATTGAGCATCTCCTGCATCTGCGGAATACCGCCGATCTGTGATCCTGATAGAGATCTACGCTGTTGAAGAAGGGGAGCGGCGTTGACTGAGTAAGGTTTTCCTGGAAGTCCGATGATGACAAGATTTCCATCTAACTTCACCATCTCGAGGTAAAGGTTAATGTCGAGTTCAGCAGAGACGGTATTTAGAATTAGATCAAATGTCGCGCGAAGCGGCTTGAGTGCGTCGACATCATGTGTTGCTACGAAGTGATCAGCCCCCATTGCGAGTGCATCAGCTTTCTTGCTTGGCGAATGGGAAAATACGGTTACCTCTGCACCCATCGCATGAGCAAACTTCACACCCATATGTCCTAGACCACCTAGTCCCATTACTCCTACCTTCTTGCCAGGACCTGCGTTCCAGTTGCGAAGAGGTGAGTACAAGGTAATTCCAGCGCATAGAAGGGGGGCGACTCCATCCAATGGAAGGTTGTCTGGAATGCTGACGGCGTAATCCTCATTGATGACAAAAACATCTGAGTACCCGCCCATCGCTGGAGTTTTTCCATCGCGTTCGATTTGATTATATGTTCCAGTCATTCCCTCGAGGCAGTACTGCTGCAGACCTTTCTGGCAGGCATCGCATTTGCGACATGAATCAACAAAAACTCCAACTCCAATCTTCTGGCCAACTGCAAACTTTGAAACCTTGGCTCCAATAGCCGTGACAACGCCGGCGATCTCGTGACCTGGAACCATTGGGAAGATAGCTTTACCCCATTCTTCGCGGGCTTGGTGAATATCGGAGTGACAGATACCGGCGTACTTAATATCTAGGCAAACATCGTGTTCACCTAGCTCTCTGCGCTCAAACTCAAATGGAACGAGGGGAGCTTTGGGTGTAATCGCTGCATAGCCTTTTGTCTTCACGGTATCTCCTTAAGTTGATCTAACGTACTTCAAACCTCAACCAATGTTGAGATGGTTACATTTGGAAAATCATTTTGAATTCTTTTTCGTCCACCTAACGAGGCGATTTCTAGGAGAACTATAACCTGTGTTACATCAACGCCGGCCTGTTGGGCTAACTGCAACGTAGCTAGAACTGTTCCTCCGGTAGCCAAAACGTCGTCAACGATAACCGCGCTTTTATGACCCACAAAGGCGTCCTTGTGCACCTCAATAACATCCTGCCCGTACTCAAGACCGTAAGGCTTGGAAAAAGTTTCGTAGGGAAGTTTGCCTTCTTTGCGCACCGGTACAAATGCTCGCTCTGCTTGAATCGCCATTGCGCTAGCGAAGATAAAGCCTCTGGCTTCGATCCCGATAATCACCGGTTCATCTTTGAGGTGTTTGTTCATAGCGAGAACGGTTGCTTGAAAAGCCTTCGCGTTAGCAAGGAGTGGAGTGACATCCTTAAATATGATTCCGGGCTTTGGGTAATCAGGAATAGTTCTGATGGAGTCCAGCGCAGTCTTTAGCTCCATTGCAGCATCCTAGAGTTGAACCGCGAAAAATTGTGTCCGAAAGGGGACTTGAACCCCTAATCCCTTGCGAGAACTAGCACCTCAAGCTAGCGCGTCTGCCAATTCCGCCACCCGGACGAGTAGAGGGGCAACAATACCAACGTCAAAGCCGCACGGCAAAACAGAGCTAAATACGGAGCATTTAAGGCAGAATGGATTTATGAACTTTGATCGTGCCAATTTGCTCCAGGAAACAGTTCGAATCTGTCAGGAGATGATTCGAATTCCGAGCGTCAACTTCGGTGATGGAAATGGCAACGAGAAGGCGATCTCAGATTACGTTGTGAAATCTTTAGAAGAGGTAGGTGTTGAAAGTCAGGTTTACGAATCTGCTCCCAACCGTTGCAATGTGATCGCGCGTCTTAAAGGAACCGATCAAACTCTTCCCGGCTTAGTAGTTCACGGCCATCTCGATGTCGTTCCAGCCGACGCCAAGGATTGGAGTGTTGATCCATTTTCAGGTGAGCTTCGCGATGGTTTGATCTGGGGTCGTGGAGCTGTAGATATGAAAAACATGGATGCGATGATTCTGGCGATCGTAAGAGCCTGGGCTGTTGCAGGCTACAGACCACGAAGGGATATCGTCCTGGCCTTCTTCGCTGATGAAGAAGCGGGAAGTCACTTTGGCTCTCGCTACATGAGCGCACATCATCCAGAGGTCTTTGCCGGGTGTACGGAGGCAATATCAGAGGTAGGTGGCTTCTCTGTAACAATCAAAAATGGAAAACGACTCTACTTTATTGAGGCTGCCCAAAAAGGTATACATTGGATGAGACTGACTGCACTTGGTCGCGCCGGCCATGGCTCTATGGTCAACAATGAAAATGCGATCACAAGACTTGCAGCTGCGATCGAGAGGGTTGGCAACTATGAATGGCCGCAGAGGTACACAAAGACGGTCAAGAGATTGTTCAAAGAGATCGCACAAGCTTCAGGAAATCCCTACGATGAAAAAGATTTGCGTCCACTCTTGGATGAGATTGGTCCCACCGCACGCATGATCGGTGCAACATTAGCCAACTCCGCCAATCCAACTCAGTTAGATGCCGGATACAAGGCCAACGTCATTCCAGGTAGTGCATCTGCTGTAATCGATGGGCGCTTCCTTCCCGGATTCGAGGATGAGCTCAATAAAACTATGCAGGAGATCGTGGGCAACCATATTCAGATTGAGACGATTACCCACGACATAGCTTTAGAGGTTGAGTTCGAGGGCGACCTAGTTGAAGCGATGTGCCGGGCGATAATTAGCCAGGATCCAGTTGGGATTCCAGTGCCTTACACAATGAGCGGTGGAACCGATAACAAAGCACTCTCAGAGCTCGGAATTATTGGTTATGGATTTTCCCCACTTCGACTTCCAGTTGATTTGGATTTTATGGCTCTATTCCATGGAGTGGATGAGCGAATTCCCGTTTCAGGTTTGGAGTTTGGGGTAAACGCGCTTCTAGATTTTCTCCTTGAAGCTTAAGGTGCTGAAACTTCATTGAGAACATCACGCACAACATCGGGGAGTTGAATCTCTTCTGAGGTTAATACTCCTCGTAACTGCGCACCGGTTCTTGCACCAACAATTGTTGAGGTAACACCAGGAGCATCACGTACCCACGCCAACGCAACCTCAAGAGGGGAGTAGCCCAAACCTGCTCCTGCAGCGATAACCGCTTCAACAACTCTTGCGGATTCAGGTTGTAGGTATGGTTCGACGAAAGGAGCAAAGTGTGGAGTTGCGGCTCTGGAGTCTGCAGGGACACCGTTTCGATACTTTCCAGTTAAGACACCCCGAGCCAGAGGGGACCATGCGAAGAAACCAACGTTGAGCCCTTGAGCGCAGGAGATGATCTCATTCTCGGCCTTACGGTTTAGTAGTGAGTACTCATTTTGCATAGAAACTATCGGTGCCTTGCTTGTGTTGTTTTGCTGGAGGGTGACTGCTCGAGAGCTCTGCCAACCTGAGAAGTTAGATAAACCAACGTATCTAGCTTTGCCTGAAGAGTAGGCATAATCGAGAGCTGAAAGTGTGTCTTCTAGTGGACTAAAGGGATCCCATTCGGCAATCTGCCAGATATCGACGTAATCACTTCCTAATCTCTGTAATGATTTGTCTAATGACGCAATAAGTGATGTACGGGAGTTATCGATATGAACGGCACCATCGGTGGTAAATGCACCAGCTTTAGTAGCGATGACAACTTCTTCACGCGCAAATAATGTGCCGATTAATCCGCCAATAACCCTTTCGCTATCTCCATCGCCGTAGGTTGCCGATGTATCGAGAAAGTTTCCTCCAGACTCAATAAAGGTTCGACACTGATCTGCCGCCTCATGGGTGTCTGTATCTCGGCCCCATGTCATGGTTCCGAGGCCGATGCGAGAAACTTGTAAGCCAGTTGAACCAACTCTGCGAAGTTCCATGGCGTGACCTTAGCAAGACGGTTCTTGATTTACCCGATAACCTTCGATACATGTCACGAGTTCTTTTGATTCGCCATGCGCAATCAACTGCCAATCGACAGGGCGTCTTAACGGGGCAAAAACCGGGTATCTCCTTAAGTGCGCAAGGACGCAAGCAGGCAGAAGAGTTGGCGCTTCGTTTAGGAAAGAGCAAGATCACTCAACTACGTGTTAGCCCTATGCAAAGATGCTTAGAGACTATTGAGCCTTGGATAAATGCTCAATCCGTAAAGTCGAGAAGGAGCTTGGTAACAGATCACGGCGTTAACGAGTTGGATTTTGGAGATTGGACCGGAAAGAAGATCATCACCGTTTCGCGCACTAAGGAGTGGTCCCGTGTTCAGAACAAGGCAAGTACCGCCAGGTTCCCAAATGGAGAGTCCTTGATAGAGGTACAAAAGCGGGCTCGAGCTTCATTTAACGAAGCGGTCACATCATCGAAATCTGGCGCGGTAGCTCTCGTTACGCACGCAGATGTAATCAAACTGCTTGTGGCAGATTTGTTAGGTCTACATGTTGATGAGTTCCAGAAGCTTGTCATCGATAACGCTTCTGTCACGGTATTTGATTATCACAAGGGTCGGATTAGGTTGTTAACTCTCAATGATTCACGTTCGAATATTGAAGCATTGGTAAATAGTTAACTCATGAGTGCCGAGAATTTACGGGCTTTTCTTGATCCAGATCGTTTTGTTGCCGGAACGGTGGGAGAGCCGGGCTCGCGCGCTTTTTATCTGCAGGTACGAGAGAGTTCGCAGATGTTATCTATCTCGATTGAGAAGGAGCAGCTGGTAGCTCTGAGTGAGAGAGTTTCACTGATGTTACGAGAGTTGAGAATATCGTCCTCACAACCACCCTTTCTAGATGAGAACGTCGACTCGCAACCACTTGAGACGCCTATCGATGACGACTTTCGCGCAGTTGCAATTTCGCTTTCCTACGATGAAAATCTTGAGAAGATTGAGATTGAGATTGAGTCAGAAAACGATGATGCGGTTGTAATTTTTTTAACCTTGTCTCAAGCGAAGGGCTTCACCGCAAGATCAAAGTTAGTACTCGATTCTGGCCGCCCCGTTTGTCCATTCTGCTCCGCGCCTATAAACCCTCAAGGACATCTGTGTCCGAGAGCAAATGGGTATAGGCGATGAAGGAGTTAGTAGATGCTCACTTAGGGTTCTTGGAGAAGGCGCAACTTAGCGTCAAGGGGCGTTTAGTTGATGCTTCAAATGCAACCTTGTTCGCACAGGCAGAAAGCGAGTTAGAGAGCCGTAAAGTAATTTACAAACCCGAGGCCGGCGAGCGTCCTCTGTGGGATTTCGTCTCTGGCTCTTTGGCAAAGCGTGAATACGCGGCCTTTAGATTCTCATACTTAATGCAGGATTTTATCGTTCCGCCGACCATTTTAAGAGATGGTCCGTACGGACCTGGGATGGTTCAACTTTGGATTGAGATTGATGAAGAAATCGATCTGATGAACTACTTTCAGGTAGATAACCCACAGCTAAGACGATTAGCCCTCTTTGATGCGGTTATTAACAACACCGACAGAAAGATCGGCCATCTATTACCTGATCGTCAAGGCAGACTCTTTGCATGCGATCATGGTGTGACATTTCATGAGGATGACAAACTTAGAACTGTTTTATGGCAATGGGCCGGAATGTCCTTGTCAGAGGCTGAGATTGCGTGGCTAGATAGGGCGCAAGTCGTTGCCCGCGACCCCATCTTTCTAGAATTACTTGAACCTGGGGAAGTACATGCACTAATAGAGCGAGTTCTTCGATTACGACAGGAGCTTGTTTTCCCATCACCATCCGAGGAGTGGCCGGCCGTACCTTGGCCTCCTTTCTAGAATAAGATAGGCAAATGCATTCCTGGGCAAGTGTTGCAATACCTCCAATTGACGCACGGTTTGAATTACCAGCGTTAAAGTTATGGAATACGGCAACGAATTCGCCCGAAGTTGTTCCAAAGAAGTCTATCTACCGGATGTATGTATGTGGGATCACACCATACGATGCAACTCATTTAGGCCACGCCAATACTTATATCGCCTTTGATTTACTCAACAGATACCTGCGGGCAACTGGATCCAGAGTTATATATGTACAAAACATTACAGATATAGATGATCCCCTCCTTGAGAGGGCCAATCGTGACGGTGTGGATTGGAGAGAGTTAGCCAACTCTCAAATAGATCTGTTCCGTGCCGATATGGTTGCTCTTCATGTACTACCCCCCGCACATTACATTGGAGCAGTAGAGGCTATTCCTCTTGTAACAAAGGCGATCCAATCCTTAAACCAGATCAAGGCGACCTACTTGGTTGATGAGGACACTTACTTGGATCTTCACAAGGATCTTGGTTTCGGAAAAATCTCCCACCTTTCGCCCGATGAGATGCTTGAAATCTTTGCTCAACGTGGGGGAGACCCCGAAAGAGTTGGTAAGCAGCATGCACTTGACCCACTCCTGTGGTTGAAACAAAGATCTGGTGAGCCTGGTTGGGAGTCCCCGCTTGGAAAAGGTAGACCAGGTTGGCACATCGAGTGTTGCGCAATCGCACTCAACTTCTTAGATGTAGATAGCACAGAGCACACCTCAATAGACATTCAAGGTGGCGGTAGCGATCTGATTTTTCCACATCACGAGATGTCGGCGACACAAGCAAAGCTAATTACCGGCAAAGAGTTCGCTCGTCACTATGTCCACTCGGGCATGGTTGGCTTTGAGGGCGAGAAGATGAGCAAATCAAAGGGCAACCTCGTTTTCGTATCTAAACTGATTGCAAGTGGCGTAGATCCCATGGTTATTCGTCTGGCTTTACTGATGCATCATTATCGCGATGATCATATGTGGAGTAATGAGGAGCTCGGTACAGCCTCAGAGTTCCTTGATGATCTGCGAACCGCGCTTTCTCGCACTGAGGTAGCACCCACCGATACTGTCATTGCCGAAATAATCGCCGCCTTGGCCAACAACCTAGATACACCACGCGCAATTTCCGTCTTAAGTGGGTGGGTAACGAAGAGCCTCAGTGGTTCAGAGGATTGCGTTTCAGGTGGATCTGCGGGGGAGTTATCTAGAGCGATAGATGCTTTGCTTGGTTTAGCCCTTTAACCTCCGCTCTGGCGCCTTAAGAACCTCTCTAGCTCCTTCGCAATCTCATCTCCCGTAACATCTGGGAGTTTTGTTGAATCCTTACTTTCCTCCAGCGCTTTAACGTACTCAGCAACTTCGGAGTCCTCTTGGGCTAAATCATCTACCTCTAACTGCCATGAATGTGCGCTTTCAGGAAGAGAGCCCTGCGGTATATCTATGTCAAGAAAGTTTTCAATTGCATTTACCAGAGCCAAAGTTGCCTTTGGTGATGGCGAGGATGATGCATAATGCGGAACAGCTGCCCAGAAAGAGACAGCATCCACACCTCTACGAACGCACGCTTCAACAACTGCTCCGAGAATTCCTGTAGGTCCTTCGTAACGACTGAGCTCAACGGAGAGTCTCTTAGAGACCTCAGGTGTTGAACCACTGGACGCAACAACTATCGGACGCGTATGAGGGGCGTCAGCGAGCATCGAACCAACTGTAATGATGGAGGAGACCTCTAAATCATCAGCAAGATCGAGAATGTCCTTTGTGAATGAGATCCATTTCATCGATGGCTCAACTCCGCGAACGATGATTAAGTCCATTGGAAGATGTGGGAGTGCTAGTGCAAAGATCTGAGTACCGGGCCAGGTCAGTTGACGATTCGATGAATCATCTAAGCTGACCATTGGACGATTGACCTGAAAATCATAAAACTCTTCTGAATCTACCTCTGCCACAAGTTCAGGAACTACTGACAAAGAGGGATCCGTCCAGCTACCAAGAATGTGGGAAACCGCTCCAGTCGCGGCCTCGGCGGCGTCGTTCCATCCGGAGAAGGCAAGAATCATTACCGGCTCTCGGAGTTGAGGTATCTGATGAATCTCCACATCGCCACCTTACGGTAACCTCGGCTAGGTGACGAGCGCGAGAGATGGCCTTTTACGAAGAACCCTCGCATCACGCACAGTAATTGCCGATGGCGCTATGGGAACGATGCTCCAGGCCGCCGACCCATCACTTGAAGATTTTCAGGGTCACGAGGGCTGTAACGAGATTCTCAACGTTTCTCGCCCCGAATTAGTCGCCGAGGTACATAAGGCTTATCTTTTAGCTGGAGTAGATGCGATAGAGACAAACACCTTTGGGGCCAATTGGGCCAATCTAGCTGAGTACGGAATCGAAGATCGAATATATGAGCTCGCCTTTGCGGGAGCAAAGATTGCGCGTGAGGTTGCCGATGCCTTCACAACAGCTGAGTTATCGCGTTTTGTTCTTGGTTCTCTAGGTCCAGGAACCAAGCTGCCCTCATTGGGACACACCTCTTATGAACACCTAAGAAATGCTTACTTCACAGCATCAAAGGGTTTGGTTGAAGGTGGAAGTGATGCTCTTCTCATTGAGACGTCACAGGATCTATTACAAACCAAGGCGGCGATTAATGGTGCTAGAGATGCGATTGCACTCACTGATCGAGATGTAATGCTCATTGCTCAGGTAACTGTGGAGACAACTGGAACGATGCTCCTGGGTTCAGAGATTGGTGCGGCGTTAAACGCTCTCGAACCAATGGGAATAGATTTCATCGGCCTTAACTGTGCAACTGGTCCAGCAGAGATGTCTGAGCATCTGCGTTACTTAAGCAAGAATGCGACCTGCGCGATATCGGTGATGCCAAATGCGGGCCTACCAATTCTTGGAAAACATGGCGCGGAGTATCCATTGGGTCCACAAGAGCTAGCCGACTCTCTAGCTAGATTTGTTGAGGAGTACGGGGTTTCACTTATTGGAGGGTGCTGTGGAACAACTCCCGAGCACCTTGCAGCGGTTGTAAACAGAGTTCGGGGTACACACGTTGCACCTCGAACTTCAGAGATTGAGCCTGGCGCGTCATCTCTGTATCAGTATGTGCCCTTCAGACAGGATCAGACCTATCTGGCGATCGGCGAACGTACAAATGCGAACGGCTCACGAGCTTTTCGCGACGCCTTAATCGCCCAAGATTGGGAAACTTGTGTCGAGATTGCACGAGATCAAATTCGTGACGGTGCACATATGTTAGATCTTTCCGTTGACTATGTAGGTCGTGATGGCGCAGCAGATATGTCAGAGCTCGCGTCAAGGTTTGCTACATCATCTACCTTGCCTATCGTCCTAGACTCAACAGAGCCCGCTGTCCTTAAAGCAGGACTTGAGCGCTTGGGTGGACGCTCGGTAATCAACTCTGTGAACTTTGAAGATGGCGATGGACCCGGCTCACGTTTTGCAAAGATTATGCCTTTAGTTAAAGAGCACGGAGCAAGCGTTGTCGCACTGACTATTGATGAGGAAGGACAGGCTCGCACCTGTGAGTGGAAGGTACGAGTAGCCGATCGCCTCATTCATGATCTTTCGAAGAGCTGGGGTATGAAGGTCGGAGACATACTTATTGATTGCCTTACCTTCCCAATAGCAACAGGACAAGAAGAGACTCGACGCGATGGTATTGAGACTATCGAAGCTATCCGCACCCTTAAAGCAAAGTACCCTGATGTACAAACAACACTTGGTGTCAGCAACGTCTCTTTCGGCTTAAATCCTGCAGCACGTGTTGTGCTTAACTCGGTCTTTCTCCATGAGTGCGTAGCAGCGGGGTTGAACTCGGCGATTGTTCACCCATCAAAGATTTCCCCTCTTGCTCGAATTGATGCCAGAGCAAAAGAGGTCGCGCTAGATCTCATTTATGATCGAAGGGTTTTCGATGGTGAAATCTGTACCTACGATCCATTGAATGAGTTCCTCAATCTCTTTGACGGTGTCGAGCTTGCCGCATCTAAGAACCTGCGCGCCGCCGAACTCGCTCAGTTGCCACTGAAAGAAAGACTTGAGCGACGAATAATTGATGGCGAAAAGGTAGGACTGACCGAAGATCTCGATAGCGCTATGTCAGAGGGTGTTAAGCCTTTGGAGATTATTAATGATCACCTTCTGGCTGGAATGAAGGTGGTCGGTGAGCTATTTGGTAAAGGTGAAATGCAGCTTCCATTTGTTTTACAAAGCGCTGAAGTAATGAAAACTGCAGTTGCTTACCTAGAGCCACATATGGAGAAGACGGACAGCGAAGGTAGAGGCTCAATGCTTCTAGCTACCGTTAAGGGAGATGTTCACGACATTGGAAAGAATCTCGTTGACATAATCCTTTCCAACAACGGATACAAGGTCGTCAACATCGGAATTAAACAAACGGTAAATCAGATTATCGACGCAGCTCTTGAGGCAGATGTGGACGCCATCGGCATGAGTGGATTGTTAGTGAAGTCCACAGTCATCATGAAGGAGAATTTAGAGGAGCTAACTAGCCGTGGTTTAGATCAACGTTGGCCGATAGTTCTTGGGGGAGCAGCTCTTACGAGGGCGTATGTTGAAGAGGATTTGGCAGCTATATTTCCCGGTGAGGTTAGGTACGCACGGGATGCTTTTGAGGGTCTAAGGCTCATGGATGCAATCATGGCGGTTAAGCGAAACGAGCCAGGAGCAAAACTGCCGGAGCTTCGGGAACGAAAAGTTAAACGAGTTGTTCGAGATGTCTCGAGTGCTCCCGTAGATACGCAGCGAAGTGATGTAGCGCAAGACATCGATATTCCTGCACCACCTTTCTTTGGATCTAGGGTTATCAAAGGTGTTCCGCTTGCGGATTATGTTGGAATGTTGGATGAGCGAGCACTCTTTGTCGGTCAATGGGGGTTGAAAGGTAACCGTACCGAGTATGAAAAGATGGTTGTCGAGGAAGGACGACCACAGCTAAGGGCTCTTCTTAACCAGGTGCAGTCAAAGGGTTGGCTCAACGCCGCCGTTGTCTATGGTTACTTTCCATGTGTGAGTGAGGGTAACGATCTAATAATCCTGCACCATGATGGCGCCGATAAGGGCAAGGAGCGGCTTCGACTGACATTTCCAAGGCAGAGCAGAGATAGAAGGTTGTGCATTAGCGACTTCTTCGCCTCAAAAGAGTCTGGAAAGATTGATGTTGTCGCCTTTCACGTTGTAACAATGGGCAGCGAGATTAGTAAGGCCGCTGCAGAGCTCTTTGCTGAAAATAGATACCGCGAGTATTTGGAGTTACACGGTCTGTCTGTACAACTTACCGAAGCCTTGGCTGAACACTGGCATGGTCGGGTACGTGAGGAGTTCGCAGTCTCATCCTTGGACGCGAAGGATCTTTCGGGGATATTGGATCAAGGTTATAGAGGTTCACGGTACTCATTTGGTTATCCAGCCTGTCCTGATTTAGAGCAACAGGTTCAACTTTGCCAACTTCTAGAGCCAGAACGCATCGGCGTTGAACTATCTGAAGAGTTTCAGCTCCATCCTGAACAGTCAACCTCTGCAATTATTGTGCATCATCCTGAAGCTAAGTACTTCAACGCGAACTAGCCGACTTGTAAAGGTATGTGATGATTAACTTTGATGCGGTCTTCTTTGATATGGATGGCCTCTTTTTAGATTCAGAGCCAGCATGGCATGAGGGTGAAACCCAGTTAATGAAGAGTTTGGGTTACGACTGGAGCGAGGCCGATCAGCTTCACTGCTTAGGTGGGCCTCTCTCAAGGATCGCTACGTACATGTCTAACTGTGTCCAGGGTGTGCAAACGCCAGAGTGGTTTATCGAAACGATCGTTAATCAAATGGCTATTCGTCTAGAAAATGGGGCACCACTTATGCCAGGTGCCATGGAGCTCTCAAATGCGTTGAAAGCTTCGGGAGTTCGTCAAGCTCTGGTCTCAGCTAGTCCGCGTGTGATTGTAGATAGCATTCTTAAAAGTCTTCCAGAACATAACTTTGAGATCTCGGTTGCTGCGGGGGATATACCGCGCACAAAGCCTTTCCCAGATCCTTATCTGCACGCCGCAAAGCTCATGGGGGTCGATATCTCGCGTTGCGTAATTTTTGAAGACTCAGGAACAGGCATTACGGCGGCGGTTGCTAGTGGTGCATTTGTTATAGCAGTTCCTCACTTTATTGAAGTTGAACCGGCCCCACGACTAAAGGTGATTGCCTCTCTTGAAGATATCTCTCTTTCAACCTTAGCTAATTATTGTGCGCAGGACAGATTGTCTTAAAGAAGCACCAGTCACATAGCCTTGATGGCTTCGGAGGAAAGTGCTCAGTTTCAATGGCGGTCAACATGGCAGCAGCGGTATTCATCAAGAGTTTTTCAGCCGCAAGTAAATCCTTTTCTGTTGGCGCACTCTGCACTAACTTTGAATCACCTAAATAGATCAACTTCAATAACTTCGGTATAACTCCGTGCTCTTTCCAGTAAAGGAGAGCGTATATTCGGAGTTGAAAGAGCGCCTTCTCTTCCCATCCAGCTTTGGGAGACTTACCGGTTTTATAATCCACTATTCTTACCTCACCTGTAGAGGCAACATCTAAACGATCTACATATCCATGTAGGTATAACTCTTCGGAGATATTTAACTCTAAATGCAGCTCACGGAAGGTGGCATCAAATGTAGATGGGTCTTCGAGTTCGAAGTAGTTTTTCAAAAGGGCTTCTACGCGATCAATCCACTCCTTTTCATTAGGAATCAACGTCGCCAACTCCGGCTTACTCTCCTTTTGATCGGCCCATCTAGAGGGAACGAGAGATGTGGCCATCTCAAGGTTTCGAGACGTGCTGGGTGAGTCGAAGAGATCCTCCAAAACTGTATGGATAAGAGTGCCTCGTTCGGCGTCAATACTTGGAGGTTCTGGAAGTTGATCGATGACTCTGTACTTATAGAGAGCTGGGCAGTTATTGAACTCCGTCACCCTGCTAGGGGAGAGGCGCAGAGGTTTAGGGATTGGATTCACGTTGGAGAACATACCCCCACGTGAGGAGGTTAATTCCAATAAGATGCCCACGTGTCTAAGAAACTTGGCTACTTTTCCGCTGGCGATCGTGTGCAACTAACCGATCCAAAAGGCAAGCTTTACTCCTTGACCTTAACACCGGGAAAGGAGTGGCATACACACAAGGGTTGGATATCCCATGACGACATTATTGGATTGCCTGAAGGCTCTGTTGTATCTACTAATGCGGGTTTGAAGTTCACAGCGTTTATTCCTTTACTCACAGATTATGTGCTTTCGATGCCACGAAGTGCCACGATCGTGTATCCAAAGGATGCAGCGATGATAGTTGGATTCGCAGATATTCATCCTGGTGCACGAGTACTTGAAGCTGGAGTTGGCAGTGGCGCGTTAACTATCTCCCTTTTGCGAGCGGTCGGTTCGCAAGGAACGGTTCACTCAGTTGAGCGCAGATCTGATTTTGCTGAGAATGCGACAGAGAACATCACTAATTACTTTGGTCAGAGACCTCAAAACTGGAGCTTGGAGATCGGATCACTTCAAGAACAGGAGTTTGAGCAAGAGTTTGATCGCGTCATTTTAGATATGTTGGCCCCGTGGGAGTGTGTTGACCTCGCTGCACGGGTACTACGACCAGGTGGGGTTTTCATGGCGTATGTGGCTACAACAACTCAACTTTCAGATACTGCAGAGGCCTTGAAAAGCGATGGTCGCTTTACTGAACCAGAGAGCTTAGAAACCCTCGTTCGTGGATGGCATCATGAAGGTTTAGCCGTTCGCCCCCAGCAACGAATGATCGGGCATACCGGCTTCCTTATACAGAGTCGTCGAATGGCCCCAGGTGTAGATGTGTTAGCTAGACGTCGCAGACCATCAAAGGGTGCATACGGTGTCACGGAAGAGTGAACGGCTTGTCAACTTAACGATTGCGTTACTCGCCACTAAGCGGTACCTAACGAAGTCTGAGATTCTTAAGAGTATTGAGGGGTACGAAGGAAGCCCTGAGACTAAAGAACGAATGTTTGAACGAGACAAAGATGACTTACGAGGTCTTGGAATTGAAATCGAGGTTGGAAGTTTTGATCCGCTTTTTGAGGATGAACCGGGTTATCGAATTGATCCACAGAGCTACCGTTTTCAGCTAAAGGATTTGAAATCAAACGACATAGCAATTCTTTCTCTAGCCGCGCAAGCATGGCGAGGTGCTGCACTTGAAACCTCGGCCCTTTCAGCGCTGATGAAGCTCTCCTCTATAGGCATTGCAGCGGATCTCTCCGAGCTCCCATCTATCGCTCCTCAAGTCACGAACTCAGTCGATGAGATCGAACTCATCACAAACGCACTAGCAAGCCGAACACCTATATCGTTTTCATATCGCAACGCCGATCTATCTCTATCGAATAGAAGAATCCATCCCTATTCAACTGGAAGCGCTCATGGATTCTGGTATTTAGCGGGGTTGGATCTTGATAAGCAAGAGGTTCGAATCTTCAGATTGGACCGCATCGTGGGCAATGCGCAGATCAACGGCGAGCAAGGCTCATACCTTGTTCCCGATGATTTTGATTTAGCAACCCTGATGGGCTCACAAGCCAAGAAGAATAAGGCTCTCATTCGAGTCCGAAGAGATAAGGCTCATTCGATTAGAAGCGCCTCCACAATCGTCGAATCCGATGCTGAATGGGATTTGGTGGAGTACATATATGCCAATGAGGATCAGTTGATCTCCGAGGCGTTGTGGTATCGCGGAGACCTGAAGATAGTTGAGCCACACGTCCTCAGAGATCGCGTGATTTCGGTAGTGCGTGAGATTGGTGCGCATCATGCCTAAAGAGATCTCTCCGGCTTTGCAAAAAGTCTCACGCATGTTGAACTTAGTACCATACCTATCGACGCATCAAAATATTGCGCTAAAGGAGCTAGCCAACCGGTTTGATGTTAGTAAGAAGGAGATCCTTGAGGATTTAAATGCTCTATGGATGTGTGGGTTACCTGGGTACACCCCACTTGAACTGATCGATTTATCCTTTGAGGATGGTTTTGTTTCGATTAGTAACGCCGAAGCGTTGCAGATGCCGAGGTCGTTGACACAATCCGAACTCATGACCTTAATACTCGGCATAGGGTTGATTCTTGACGCGCAGGAGCTAGATGATGAGCAAAGACAGCGCATCAATACTCTTAGGGACTCTCTCGTAGCTCTTTCATCCGCGAAGGTGTCACTAACCTCCAACATCGACAGTGGTCACCGATTCGTTATTAAACAAGCAATGAATTCGCGTAAAGCCTTAACGATTTCTTATCACTCGCCGGTGCGCGATGCGTTAACGCAGCGTTTGGTATATCCAATTTCACTGCATGTTGAGAATGGACTGGAGTACCTGCAAGCCAGCACAGGCGATGGAGTTCGTAGCTTTAGATTGGATCGCATGAGCGCTGTCCAGATCGCCGATGCCAAACCGCTCGGAGTTGCTGATACAGCAACTAGACCAGCATTTCGGGCGAAGATTGAACTTGTCAGGTCAGATAGAAGATCAGCAGAGGCTTTTGGATTAAGTTCCGGCTCCTCTGAGATGAGCAATGTTTTTGAGGTCGAATGCTTTAGCGAAGAGTGGCTAATTCGCACTGTTTTGAGCTGTGCAGGTGCCGTGGAGCTAAAGGAGCCGCTACATCTTCGAGCCGAGATTGCCCGATGGGGCGGTGATCTCTTAGAAAGTTACGCTGATTAGAAAGTACCCGACATAGCTCATTTTGGGATATCTTTGGTCCATGCCTTTTCTACGTGAGCCCAGCCACATCTTGCTCCTTCTTATCGTCGTATTGGTTCTCTTTGGTGCTAAACGCCTTCCAGACTCTGCCAGATCCCTTGGAAAATCCATGCGCATCTTCAAGAGCGAGATCAAAGAGATGAAGTCTGAGGACGAAACTAAGAAGAACGATCCAAACAACTCACAAGAGAACTAGTCTTTATGGCGGCCCCTCAAGGCGGTCGTATGCCGCTTCTAGAGCATCTTAAAGAGTTTCGTACACGTCTCTTTAAATCAGTCTTAGCGGTCTCCTGCGGATTTGTGCTCGGTTGGATTTTCTACAATCCAATTATTGTAAATCTGTCAAAACCTGTCTGTGACCTCCAAGCCGCTCAAGCTGCTGGTGCAACTAACTGCGGCTCTTTGTATATCAACGGCGTGCTTGGACCCTTGAATCTACAGATTAAGGTCGCAATTTTGGCCGGAGTTATCATGATGGCACCTGTTTGGCTCTATCAACTTTGGGCTTTTATCGCACCAGCTCTTCATCGCAGGGAAAAGCGCAACAGCGTCTTCTTCTTCATCGCAGCAACACCATTTTTTGCTGCTGGAGCAACTCTTGGTTATCTGGTTTTACCAGCTGCTATCCACGTTCTCTTTGGCTTCACGCCAGAGTCGCTATCAAACCTGGTCAGATTTGACGATTACCTTGATTTTGTCATGCGTGTGATTTTGTTGTTTGGTATCGCCTTTGAACTTCCGGTTTTTCTCATTACCTTTAATCTGATTGGTTTCTTAAGCGGTACGTCAATCTTGAGACCTTGGCGTATTTGGATCTTTGCAATCACTCTCTTCGTTGCAGGATTTACACCAAGTGCCGATCCTCTCTCAATGCTCGCCCTCGCAGTCCCATTAATTCTGTTATATCTGGGCTCAGGTGTCTTTGCACTGCTTAATGATAAGAGAAGGGCAAAGAAGTTTGCGAAGGAGCTTGCGGATTAATGTGGATTGTCGTTATCAATCCAGTGGCAGGTCAAGGCAAAGGTGCAACCGTTGGTGCTCAAGTTACTGGTTTGTTGACCAGTAAGGGGGAGATCTACACATTAGTTACCGCAGCTAGCGCGGATTTATTGTCGATCTCTTTGATTAACGTTCTGAGAACACAAAAGTGCAGGGGAGTTCTGTGCGTGGGTGGGGATGGACTCGTCCATCTAGTTTTGCAGATTGCCGTGAAGGAGAAGGTGCCACTTGCCGTATTCCCAGCCGGTACAGGAAACGACTTCGCCCGAGCTATTGGAGTGGCACATCATCCGATTCCGGAGTTGCTTGAGCACATTCTCGCAGCCGATCCCGTTCCAACGGATTTGGGGTTAGTGGATTCGGAGTGGTTTGGAGCCATACTTTCCAGCGGTTTTGATTCAGTAGTAAATGAGAAAGCAAATACGATGGAGTGGCCAAGCGGTCCCGCAAAGTACAACGCAGCGATTTTGTTAGAGCTGCCCAGGTTCAAACCAATTAAGTATGAGATCACCCTAGATAATCACAGTGTAACAACCGAAGCGATGCTTATAGCTGTCGGTAATGGCAGCTCATACGGTGGCGGAATGAAGGTGTGCGCAGAAGCCAATCTCCATGATGGACTCTTCGATGTCGTTATCTTGCGGCCAGTTTCTAAGTTTGAGTTCTTGAAGGTATTTCCTAAGGTCTATAGCGGCAGCCATCTCTCACACCCTGCTATCGATATCTACCGTTCGAGGACGGTTGTCTTGAACTCATCGGCCACCGCATACGCCGATGGAGAGCGCATCGGGCAACTACCGGTTCGTGCCGAGTGTGTGAAGGATGCGGCACTAGTCTGGTCTCTGTGACCACACCGGCTGAGAGATTCGCTGCAGCCAAAGCCCGAACCAGCCATCCGGTTACAGATGAGTTTATTTCTCAGTTCTCTTTTCCCTTTGATCCATTTCAAATCGATGCTTGTCACGCCGTTGAAGATGGTGCTGGGGTACTAGTTGCTGCTCCAACTGGTGCAGGAAAGACGGTGGTGGGGGAGTTTGCCGCCTTTAGCGCACTTTCAAAGGGAAAGAAGTGCTTCTACACAACCCCGATTAAGGCGTTATCCAATCAAAAGTTCTCAGAGTTTGTAGCAAGGTTTGGAGAGGAAAAGGTTGGTTTACTTACTGGAGATACCAACATCAATAGCGAAGCCGAAATCGTCGTTATGACCACGGAAGTGTTACGTAACATGTTGTATGCAGGATCTAACACTCTGACAAATCTCGGTTCAGTGGTTATGGATGAGGTGCACTACTTGGCAGATAAGTTCCGTGGCGCTGTATGGGAAGAGGTTCTCATCCATCTTATGGAAAGTGTTCAGGTTGTTTCCCTTTCTGCCACCGTCTCTAACGCTGAGGAGTTTGGAGAGTGGTTACAAGAGGTTCGCGGTGATACAAAGGTAATAGTGAGTGAACATAGACCTATTCCTCTATACCAACATGTTCTGATTGGTTCACGAATGGTGGATCTCTTTAGTCAGCCCGGCAAGGTAAACCCTGAGATCCTCTCGCTTGAACGTGAAGCGATGAAAAAGGTTCGCATACCGCGTCACAGACGTGAACAGTGGGGTGCATCGGAGTCCAGACTCTCTAGGGCGGAGATTATCGATAAGCTGCAGAGAGAGAACATGCTCCCAGCGATCACATTCATCTTCTCCAGACTTGGTTGTGATTCGGCGGTTTCTCAATGTTTAGCGGCAAATCTCAAGTTAACAGATACAGCTGAGCGCGCTGCGATACAAGAGATCGCCGCTCGATATACATCAAATCTTGCGCAGGAAGATCTAGAGGTCCTTGGTTATCGAAACTGGATCACCGCTCTTGAAAGAGGAATAGCAGCTCACCATGCTGGTTTGTTACCCAGTTTTAAGGGCGCAGTTGAAGAGTTGTTCCAGAAAGGTTTAGTCAAGGCGGTTTTTGCAACGGAGACCTTAGCCCTGGGTATCAATATGCCGGCTAGGACTGTGGTTTTGGAGAAACTGACAAAGTGGAACGGTGAAGCGCATGTGCCCGTTACACCAGGGGAGTACACACAGCTAACGGGACGAGCAGGGCGACGAGGTATCGATATCGAGGGTAACGCGGTTGTTCAGTGGTCACCGACTGTCGATAGCGCTACCGCGGCAGGTTTGGCTTCAACGCGAACGTATCCGCTTCGATCATCATTTACTCCGACATACAACATGGCGATCAACTTGATCTCTAGGTTTGGTCGTGAGCGGGCACGCGGAAGTCTTGAGTCCTCCTTTGCACAGTTTCAAGCCGACAGAGCAGTTGTCGGGTTGGTTCGACAGATCAAGAAGAATGAGACCGCACAAAAGGAGTTAATGGAGTCGGCTGCTTGTCACCTAGGAAACTTCTCCGAGTACGCAGTGATAAGAGGGGACATCAAAGAGGTTGAGCGATTGTTATCTAAGCGCGATAACCGCAAGAGTTTTGATCAAAGGCAGCGCAATCGCATGGAAAGTGAACTCGATGCGTTAAGGCGTTCAATGAAGAATCACGCATGTCACTCCTGCAACGATCGAGAAACACACGCAAGGTTTGCAGAACGTTCACTTCGACTAGCCCGTGAATCAGAGGGATTGCGTGGTCGTGTAGAAAATCGTACGAACGTTATAGCAAAGACCTTTGATCGTATCTGTGATGTTCTCAGTCATCTCGGATATATAGCTGATGAGAAACCCTTAGAGCAGGGCAAGATTCTTTCGAAGATATATGCCGAGTCAGATCTGCTCCTTACTGAAACGATAAGACTTGGCATCCTTGATTCCCTTTCAGCTCCGGAGCTACTCTCCGTGGTTTCGGCGATGATCTATCAATCTCGCTCATCGGAGGTTCTTGCCCCAAAGATTCCACATCAAAACGTCGCAAACGCTTTAGCTGAAATTACCCATCTCTGGGCAAAGCTCGAAGATATCGAAAACGAGTTTGGAGTAAAGACTCAAAAGGAGCCTGACTTTGGATTCTCATATATCTCTTATAAGTGGGCTCAAGGCAACTCATTAACGAGCGTTTTGAAGGGCTCGGATATGACAGTTGGAGATTTTGTACGTTCCACCAAGCAGTTAATCGATCTACTCATGCAGATTGCAGGAGCAAGTACATCCCTTAAAGGTAGGTGCTTCGAAGGAATAGCGAAGTTGGATCGGGGAGTAGTCTCCTACCTTATGGAGGATTCATGACTCTCATGCTTTTAGATAGCGCATCACTTTGGTATCGCGCTTACTACGGTATGCCGGACACGCTATTGGCACCTGATGGAACTCCAGTGAACGCAATACGTGGATACCTCGATATGACCGCAAGGTTGGTCACTCAGTACTCTCCAAATCGCATCGTTGCATGTCTCGATGGGGATTGGCGACCATCTTGGCGTGTCGAACTTTTTCCAGATTACAAAGCTAATCGAGTTGAAGAGGATGGTGATGGGGAAGAGGAGCCAGACACCTTAACTCCTCAAATTCCCATCCTCTTAGACCTTCTTGATGAGTTCGCCATACCCATGGTTGGCGTAGATGACTTTGAAGCCGATGATGTCATGGCAACCTTTGCGGTGCAGGAAAAGGGTCCAATCCGTATCGTGACCGGTGATAGAGATTTGTTCCAGCTAGTTGATGATGCGCGCGATGTAAAGGTTGTTTACCTTGCCAAAGGGGTATCGCAACATGATTTAGTTGATATTCAATGGGTTGCAAATAAGTATCAGATCCCGGGGGACAGGTACGCACTTTTCGCAATGTTTAGGGGAGATCCTTCAGATGGGTTACCTGGTGTCCGAGGAATTGGCGAGAAGGGGGCCGCTCTCATCGCCAATAACTTTCCTGATGTGCAATCGACGATAGCTGGTGCGCAAAACAATCATGAAGCATTGTCCAAATCCTTGATTCAAAAGATTTTGGATGGGCGTGAATACCTCAAAATTGCCCCAACCGTCGTCAACTGCGCAAGAAATGTTCCGCTCCCATCGTTATCTATAGATTTACCCAAACCACCGTCTGATCTTTCGAAGATCTACCAACTTCGCGATCAATACGGTCTTGGCGCCAGCGTTGATAGATTGATTTCTGCACTCAAATGGTAGGAATTCTTCCCGGAATTATCCTTTCACTATCCTTTGAGCCTGCTGGTCTTTGGTTCTGCGCACCCATTGCGTTCGCACTCTTCTTTCGCGGGTTAAATCGCACCCTTCATCCATATCGGTTCGTTTTTCTCTTTACCTTCACCTTCAATGCAATCGTTCTCTACTGGACTGGAAAGTATGTTGGATCAACGCCTTGGATTTTGCTCTCCCTTTTGCAAACTCTTTTCTATCTTCCAATAGCTCTCATCTACTCAAAGACAAGATCCCTTTACATTCTCATTCCAGCGTTTATATCCTTAGATTTTCTTCGCTCTATCGCGCCCTTTGGTGGTTTTGGATGGACACAGGTAGCTTTCTCGCAGGCTGATGCGCCTTATGTAAATCTAGTCGGCGTAGGGGGAGTGGCGCTACTAACACTTTCCGTTCTATCTCTGGCCCTTTTGGTTATTGATAGACCTAAGTTTTTTATTCTGCCCGTACTGGTTCTTCTAATCTCTCCACTGCTTCTAAACAATAAAGTCTCCAGCGATGATCCGTTGAAGTTTGCCGCAGTTCAAGGAAATACGCCATCAGTTGGATTGGATTTTAACGGCAGAGCCAAGGCTGTTTTTGACCTGCATGTTCGTGAGAGTTTGAAGATAAACAAAGAGATTGATCTGATTATTTGGCCCGAAAACGCAGCAGATATTGATCCATTGATTAACGTTTCGATGCAAGACGATATTGCAGATATAACCCGTCAAAAGTCTTCACCCTTGCTCATGGGAGCTGTTCTCAACAGCCGAGAAAGATTGGAAAACGCTGCAATTCTCTTTAGTGAAGATGGCAAAGTCTCCAGCATCTATGTAAAACGGCATCTGACGCCGTTTGGCGAGTACATGCCTCTACGATCACTAGCTGAATTTGTCTCACCCTACGCCAGCTCTGTTTCAGACTTTACTCCAGGCAGTGAACTCGTTATTCATAATCTGGAGGGAAAAGCTTTGTCCTCTGTTATCTGCTATGAAATTATCGACAATCAGATAGTCCGTGAGGCTGCCAAAAACTCGCGTGCGGTCATTGTTTTAACAAATAGCGCCACCTTTGCAGGAACCGCAGAAAGCGCCCAACAGTTAGCGATTACTCGAATCCGAGCTATTGAGAGTTCTCGCCAAATCGTTAGCGTTTCCACAGTTGGAATCTCGGCTCTCATTGATCAAAACGGTAAGGTTCTTTCTCAAACCGATGAGAATGTTGCGCAGATTCTCTACGGATCTGTTGCTTTCTCAGACGCAAAGAGCTTTGCCAATCGTTTGGGAGGTTGGGCTACACCGTTGGTTTTGGGCCTCAGTTGCGTCCTGGCTTGGGCTTACCGTAAACGCCGATAAGTTACATTATGTTAAGTAATAATGCATGAGCGCTGCCCTGCTCAGGCGTAGGAAGAGACAGGCGCACAGCTACAGACAAGGTTTCTATCCCCAAATGCGCCATCTATACGGCCTGTAGTTGGCCAGTACTTTCCCCGAACGCCGATGAGCTCACCAGATACCAATCCATCGCTCATAGCGGGAAAGGCGCCCACCTCACGTGGATATCTGCGATCCCACATCGAATCGACTACAGCGGCAGCTGTGTGAGGTGCAAGGCGCAGTGGGGAGTCTTCAACGGCTATCGAGCCCTCCATAATCTCAACGATCTCCCCATGTATCGAGGCCATCGCATCGATGAAACGTTCTATCTCTGCCATGTCCTCAGACTCGGTTGGTTCAATCATCAATGTTCCAGGAACTGGAAAGCTCATCGTCGGCGCGTGAAAGCCGAAGTCCATAAGACGTTTGGCGATGTCATCAACACTTACGCCGCTGACCCTAGTTATTTCTCGAAGATCAAGTATGCACTCATGCGCGACTCTTCCGTTAGCTCCTGTGTAGAGAATTGGATAGTACTTTTGCAGCTTGGCGGCCATGTAGTTGGCGGAGAGAATCGCTATCTGTGTTGCTCGTGTTAACCCCGCTCCCCCCATAAGACGAATGTAAGCCCATGAGATAGGCAAGATGCTCGCTGATCCATAAGGTGCAGCCGATACGGGCCCAGGACCTGTAGATGGTCCCGCAAGTGAATCCATCGGATGGTTCGGAAGAAATGGGGCAAGGTGTGCGCGAGAAATTACGGGACCAACACCTGGTCCCCCGCCACCGTGAGGTATGCAGAAAGTTTTATGAAGATTGAGGTGAGAAACATCTGCACCGAACTTGCCGGGTTGAGCTAAACCTACAAGCGCATTCAGATTAGCTCCATCGACATAAACCTGACCACCTGCATCGTGGACCATCTTGCATAC